>Ga0268299_1000545_pt1 | contig 111038 bp, 87 predicted proteins | sample NOBtaG_FD_193484 | JGI IMG/M metagenome (GOLD analysis project Ga0268299, IMG submission 193484) | Activated sludge microbial communities from bioreactor in Nijmegen, Gelderland, Netherland - NOB reactor | ecosystem: Engineered > Bioreactor > Aerobic > Activated sludge | place: Netherlands...
AACGGCGGCGCGCATTCCGACGCTCCGATAGACTTCCAGGAGTTCATGATCATGCCCCACGGCTTCGAGACCTTCAGCGAGGGGCTCCAGGCCATCACCGAGACCTTTCACGCGTTGAAGTCGGTGTTGAAGAAGAAGGGGCTGAGCACCGCGGTGGGCGACGAGGGCGGCTTCGCGCCGAAGCTGGAGAGTGCGGAGGCTGCATTGGATGCCATCGCGTCCGCCGTGAAGGACGCCGGCTACAAGCTGGGCAAGCAGATTTATCTCGCGCTCGACGTGGCTAGCTCTGAGTTCTACACGGGCCACGAGACTTATGTGTTCAAGAAGAGCACCGGGCAGAAGCTCTCCGGGGACGAGTTGGTCGAGTTTTACGTGAAGCTCTGCCGTGAGTATCCCATCGTGTCCATCGAGGATGGCTGCGCCGAGGGTGACTGGAAGACGTGGAAGAAACTGACCGACGCGCTGGGCGGCACCACGCAACTGGTGGGCGACGATCTGTTCGTCACCAACGTGAAGTTCCTCAGGAAAGGCATCGAAACCGGCACCGCAAACTCGATCCTGGTCAAGGTGAACCAGATCGGTTCGCTCACCGAAACCCTGGACGCCGTCCGGTTGGCTCAGAATAGCCGGTACACCGCGGTGCTGTCGCACCGGTCGGGCGAAACCGAGGACGCCACGATCGCGGACATCGCGGTGGCTACGAACTGCGGTCAGATCAAGACCGGCTCGCTGAGCCGCACGGACCGCACCGCGAAGTACAACCAACTCCTGCGCATCGAGCAGTTGCTGGGGCCCAACGCTGTCTATGCGGGCGTCGGCGCATTGCCCAAGGGACGATAGGACGGGCGGCCGTTCCCAAGGAACCAGACGATGACCAGGAATCCCGGGCCCATCGCCCCGCCGCTCCGTCTGATTTCGACGGACTTTGACGGGACGATCCATGAGGACTTCGCCCATTCGCCGGTTCCGCAGTCGCTGCAGGACCGCCTGATCGCCCTGCAGGCTCAGGGGGTGGTCTGGGTGATCAACACCGGTCGGGATCTGGCCAGCCTGATGGAATCCATGGGACGCGCCCACCTGCGGGCGCGTCCCGATTTCGTGGTGACGGTGGAACGCGAGATTCATCGTCATGTCGGCGGGCACTACGAATCCGTGGAGCCTTGGAATGGCACCTGTGTGCGGGAGCATGCGGAGATTTTCGAACGTTACACCCGGGCGCTGGCCCGCCTGTCCTCCGGACTGGAGGAGCGGTTCGATGCGACCTTCTACCGGGACATGTGGTCGCCCATTTGCGTGATCGCGCGGACCAACGCGCAGATGGACGCGATCCAGTCCGAGCTCGAACGTTTCTGCCTCGACGTCCCGGAACTGGTCCCCGTGCGCAACGACGTTTATGTGCGCCTGAGTCATCGCGCCTACAGCAAGGGCACCGCGCTTCAGGAGATTCAGCGCCTGCTCGGCGTGGGCGCGGACCGGACCTTTGCCGCCGGCGATCATCTCAACGATCTGCCCATGCTCCGCCGTTCGGTGGCCCAATGGCTCGCGACGCCTGCCAACGGCTTGCTTGAAGTCCGTGCCCAGGTGGCGGCCGAGGGCGGTTATCTGGCGTCTAAAACCTGCGGCGAGGGCGTTCTGGAGGCGCTGAATCGCTACATCGGCGTCAGCTGCTGAACGACTCGGCTGCAGTCTCGTGCCAAGGCCGCGGAGGTCGAAAAGCAGATCCCTCCCTGGCCCTGAGGGGGCCATAGATTCCAGCCCGGCAAAGGGCTGAGCCTCCTGGCGATGCCCTTGGCCCCCCTCCAACGGCCTACACCCCTGGGGACGATAGAGTGCCAGGTCCTCTGGCTCCCCACACCTCGACTACCCGCGCCTTGGAGGGCGCCGGAGCCTCCTGCGTCCCTTCAGGACGCAGAATTTTTCCATCGCCCCAGATCCGGGGCGGCATCCGGCGGCCGCAGCCCCGGGCTGGAGTCTTCCGGCGCTTCAGGCCGGCCAGGGAGTGACAGAGTGCCAGGTCATCAGTTCGACGACGCCAGGACAGAGTGCCAGGTCCTCTGTCTCGCCCTCCCCAGCCCCGGGCCGGGGTCTGCCGGCCCTTTAGGCCGGCTAGAAGACGCACAGAGTGCCAGGCCCTCTATCACGAGAAGACGCACAGAGTGCCAGGCCCTCTATCACGCCTCCTTTGCGTGAGGCGGATGGGATCCTTGGCCGCTGCATTTCAGAGGCGTAGCCTCCCGCCATGGACACCGTGGCTCCTGCCCATCGGCTGAGAGGGGAGGTAGTGTATCTGTACGCCTTTGACATCGCGTATGAGATGCACCGGGAGCCGATCCGGGAGATCCTGGGGCAGCCGGTGGCCCAGTTCAGCATGGACACCAGCCGGCGGAATCCGCGGCACCTCCTATTTCACCAGCCGGCGCTGGTCCGTATGCCGGTGCAGGAACGGATCGGCCCGGGCGGCAGCCTTCAGGTGCATACGACCATCAAGCTGCTGCCTATCGGCGCCATCAGCATTGCGATCCGGGTGCCGTTCGAGGTGGCGCATCTGGAGGACCTGGTGGCCTACCATGACCTCCAGTTCAGCAATGGAGCGCTGAATGATGAGGTCCGGCGGCTGGCGGAGGAAGTGCGCAAGGCCCTGGCGCCACATATCGCGCGTCCGATTGACGAGCTGGCGGACGAGGAGGCTTACACGGTGTTCTGCCTGCACGCGCCGGTGGTGTCCGAGGCGGGCGCTCCGCTGCGCGCCGAGGTCTGGTTGGAGAACCATCGCCGGGCGGTGGCCGCGTTGCTCACGCAGGAGATGGGCACCCGGCTTTCGCGACAGGAGATGGTGGAATCCACCAGCCGGAGCCTGAGCTACTATGAGGACGACCTGCTGGTGATTGACTGGGACGCGGCGCTGCTGGTGGACCAGCCGGCGGACTTCGCCGAGACCCTTCACCTCCTGGAGCTGGCGAATCTGCAACTGGCGGAGTTGGAGGCCTACGACCGGCTGCTCGACGGTGTGCTGGAGCGCAGCTATCGCGACCTGGGTGAAAATCCGCTCCGCCGCCGTTCCGACGTGCTCCGCGAGCTGCGGGAGCTGCGCATTGATATGGCCCGGTTTTCCGATGAGTTGTCCAACCTCTCCAAGTTCATCGGCGACTGGCATCTGGCCCGGGTTTACGAGGCGGTGGCGTCGCGGTTTCACCTCTCCGACTGGCACCGGGCGGTGGACAACAAGCTCAAGACCATGGGCGAACTGCACCAGTTGCTGAAATCGGATCAGGGCAACCGCTGGATGATGATCCTCGAGGCCACCATTGTACTGCTGTTCATCATTGATCTGGTGATCCTGTTTTCCGGAGCCCGGCACTGAGCCGGCGGGATCCGGTCTTGAGATGGAACGTCCGGCGCGAAAAGGTCGGCTCATGCACTCGCGGATCCGGACAGGAATGCTCCTGGGAGGGTTGACCGTCGCCGGCCTCGCCGGATGGGGCGCTCCGGCGTCCGGCGTGGTGCGGACGAATCACCTGGGATGGGCCGATGCCCGGCTGGTCTTCAACGATCAGGTGGAGGCGGTGGTCGTCCCCGAAGTGGGACGGGTGATGCAGTTTCGCTGGCGCGGCGCGACCAACGGGCCGTTTTGGGAGAATCCGCAGCTTGCCGGACAGCCGATGCCGGAGTCTCCGTGGTCCGTGGCCCACGGCAGCTTTGGCGGCGACAAGACATGGCCCGCGCCGCAAAGCGCCTGGAACTGGCCGCCCCCGGACGTCTTTGACGCAGCGCCAGTCGAGGCGCGCGAGGAGGCGGGGGCTCTGCGCCTCGTTTCGGCCGTAAGCCCGCGATTTGGAATCCGGACGGAACGGCGGATCGCCCTCAAGCCCGGCGAACCGGCGATGGCTATCGAGACGACCTACCACAAGGTGTCCGGGGATCCGGTGACGGTCGGCGTGTGGGTCATCACCCAGGCCCGTGATCCCGTGGCCGTGTACCTGCCGGTGCCGCGCGGATCCCGCTTTGCCTCCGGGACCAGCGCCCTGTGGGGGCTGCCGCCAGCGGCGTCTCTGTCCCGCCAGGACGCAATGCTGCGGCTGACCCGTGACGTCTCCAAGTCGTACAAGGTCGGCAACGACGCGACGACCCTGCTATGGGTGGGCCGGAGCGAGATGCTTCGCGTGGACATTCCGCGCGTGGCGGGTGGGGATTATGCGGACGACGGGTGCTCGGTGGAGGTGTACTCCAATCCGGATCCCGTGCCTTATGTGGAGCTGGAGACCCTCGGCATCCAGAAACGGTTGGCGGTGGGCGATACGGTCAGCGCGACCAATACCTATACTTTGTTCCGCCGCCAGTCTTCGGATGTCGCGGCCGACGCCCGCCGGGCCCTGGCATCCGGAGGCGCGGTGCCACCATGAAGAGTCCCCGGAAAGTCGCCCTGCTGATCGAGACCTCCAACGCCTACGCCCGGGAGTTGCTGCACGGGGTGCGGGCGTGGCTGCGGGAGCATGGTCCCTGGACCCTCTGGCTGGCCGAGACCGGTCGTGGGGAGGATCCGCCGGCCTGGATTCGTGACTGGCGCGGCGATGGCATCATCGCCCGTATCGAGACGCCCGCGGTGGCTCGCGCGGTGGCGGCCACGCGGCTGCCGGCAGTGGATGTCAGCGCTGCCCGTCTGCTGCCGGATGTCCCATGGTTGGAAACGGACGACCGGGCCATCGCGCTGATGGCGGCCGAGCATCTGCGGGAGCGGGGGTTCCGCCACTTCGGCTATTGCGGCGACGCCCGGTTCAACTGGTCGCGCTGGCGCGGAGACGCCTTCTCGGCGCATCTCGCCGGGCACGGATTCGATTGCCAGGTGTTTCCTGAGCCCGCCCCCGCGCGGCGCGGCGAGGGGCGTGTGGATTGGGAGACCGAGCTGGCGGCGCTCGCGCGATGGCTGCGGTCGCTGCCCAAACCAGTCGGAATCTTCGCCGGATACGACATTCGCGGACTGCAGGTGCTGGAAGCCAGCCGGCGGCTGGGCATGGCCGTGCCGGATGCCGTGGCGGTGCTGGGCGTGGACAACGACGAATTGCTGTGCGATCTGGCGGATCCGCCACTGTCGAGCGTCATTCCCGATGTCCGGCGCACCGGCTATGAGGCGGCGGCGCTGCTGGACCGCCTGATGCGCGGCATGGCCATGCGCGGCGAGGGCCGCCTGTTCGCACCGCTGGGCGTGGCCACCCGGCAGAGCACGGATGTGGTGGCCGTGGCGGACCGCCATTTGTCGGCGGCCGTGCGGTTCATCCGGGAGCACGCCTGCAATGGCATCGCGGTGAGCGATGTGCTGCAGCAGGTCTCGCTATCGCGGCGGGTGCTGGAATCGCGTTTCCAGAAGCTCTTTGGCCGCTCGCCCCACGCGCAGATCCTCTCGGTGAAGTTGGACCGGGTGAAGCGGTTGCTGGCGGAGACGGATCTCCCCCTGGCGGCCATTGCCGAGCGGACCGGCTTCAAGCACGTGGAATACCTGAGCGTGGCCTTCAAGCGTCACACGGGAATGACCGCCAGCGACTACCGCGCCGGCCGGGCGTTGCCACCGAGGCACCGGACGTAGCCGGTGCCGGATCCGGCGGCGCCGCTTCATCCGTCTCGGAGAGCCGGAAGAGGGCGCGTCACAGGATGCCTCCCAGTTTTTGGATGGGGAACCTACGCGTCCCGCGTGTGAGTCTCGGCGTCCCCGCCGAGACCTTTGTGGACTGTTCTCTTTGCCATGCCTCATTTGCAGCGACGCCGGCGAGGGGAAGTCAGTGCACGAAGCACCGGGCGGGGCGCCCGGTGACGCACGCCAGAGGCATGCGCTCCCCATCCAAAAACTGAGAGGCGCCCCGCGTCGCATTCCCGGAAAAAACTCCTTGTGAAAAATTTCACGAGTCCGCAGCCTCGTGCTTCCTTTTGGGAGCGCCACCGCCGGCGTCTGCTGGCGCGAAGGCTTCCTTTGTCGTCATGCGCTGGCTGAAGATCATTTTCGCACTCAGTTTGGGGCTCTTGCTTTCGGGCGGGGTGCTGGCGGCCGAACATGCGGCGACGGAGGGGGCGCACGGCGGAGGCGAGCACCACTCCGAAGGGTTGCCGGCGGATGCTCCGACGGTGATGCAGTTGGGGCCCGTGGAGATCACCAATTCCACGGTGATGATGTTCGCCATGGCGGTGCTGTTGATCGTCGGCGCCCAAGTGGCGACCCGGAATCTCCAGATGGTGCCTCAAGGACTTCAGAATTTCGCGGAATGGCTGGTCGAGTCGTTGTATGAGTTCCTGGAGGGGATCATCGGGTCGGACTTGGTGAAGAAGACCTTCTGGTTCTTTGCCACGGTGTTTATTATGATCCTGGCCACCAACTGGTTCGGTTTGATCCCCGGCGTCGGCACCGTGGGCTGGGGGGTCCAGGAAGGGGGGCATTTTCAGGTGATCCGTCCGCTGCTGCGCGGCGCCAATGCGGACCTGAACACCACGCTGGCCATGTCCATGGTGTTTTTCGTCTGCTGGACCTTCTGGGCCATCCAATCGAACGGCTTCGGCGGCTTCATCAGCCACCTCTTTGGCGTCAAAGGGGACTCTTCGGGCTTCATGAAGATCGTCATGGTGCTGGTCTTTTTCGCGGTGGGCATTCTAGAGGTCGTTTCCATCCTATTCCGTCCGGTGTCCCTGAGCTTCCGGCTCTACGGCAACATCTTTGCCGGTGAAAACATGCTGGAGACCATGGCGCACCTCGGGGGCCCGTACTTCGGCTGGCTGCTGCCCCTGCCTTTCTACGGCATGGAACTGCTGGTCGGCTTGGTCCAGGCACTGGTATTCATGCTGCTGACCGCCGTGTTCACGCTGCTGATCTGCACCCACGACGAGGAGGGGCATGGTCACGGGCACGGACACGACAAGGAGGAGGCCCACTGAAGGGGGAATCCGGAATCACTTTGGCCGTCAGACGGTGGCAAGACTGCCGGGACGGTCCGCAACCAACAGAAAGAGAAGGAAAACAACTATGCTGCCCCTGATCGCTGAAATGTCCGGCAACCTGCACGTCGCGGCTGCCGCGGCGGGTGCCGCCATTGGCGTGGGAATGATCGGCATGAAGGCGTCTGAAGCGGTGGGCCGGAATCCCGGCGCCGCCACCAAGATCCTCGTGCAGGCGATTTTGAGCACCGCCTTCGCTGAAGGCATCGTGTTCTTCGCCATCTTCCTCGCGAAGTAAACCATTCCGGGCGCCGGGCTCCGGCCCGGCGCCCATCCCTTTCCGTTCCATGCCCATGAGCTTCAGTCCCATTCTGGCGGCTTCCGAGGGCGGTCTGATGCAGATCGCGCGGCAGACCGGCGAGCAATTCGGCTTCAACTGGCCGCTTTTCATCTCCCAGTGCGTCAGCTTCGTCGTTGTCGCCTTCCTCCTGCACCGGTTCGCCTACAAGCCCATCCTCGCCCAACTGGAGCTGCGGCGTCAGAAGATCGCCGAGGGCCTGGCCAATGCCGATAAGGCGGGCCGGGAGCTGGCCAATGCGCAGGCCGAGGCTCAGAAGGTGATCGGACAGGCCGGCCAGCAGGCGGCCAAGATCATTGAGGAGGCCCGGGCCGCCGCCGGCGTGGTGGCCGAACAGGAGCGCCAAAAAGCCATTGCCGACGCCCAGAACATCCTGGCCAAGGCGCGCGAGGCCGGGGAGGCCGAGGTGGCCCGACTGAAGGGCGAACTACGCAAGGAGTTCGGACGCCTGGTGGTCCAGGCCGCCGCCCGGTCCACCGGGGAGGTGCTGTCCACCGACCAAAAGGGCCGCCTCGCCGAGGACGCCGTCCGCCAGCTCGCCGCCTGACCGTTCTCCGTTCGTCCCCCCTTCCTCCCAGACCGATGAAATCCTCCAAGCAGGCCCGGCGCGACGGACGGGATCTCTTCAATGCCTGCCGCGTCCACGGCCTGCTCGACGAGCAGAAGGTGCGGGAGGCTGTGCAGTCGGTACTGGAGAAAAAGCCCCGGGGTTACCTTCAGATTTTGGGCCACTTCCAGCGCCTCGTGAAGCTGGACCTCGACCGGCGCACGGCGCGCGTGGAGAACGCCGTGGAGACGTCGCCCGAGCTCATGAAGACCCTCGAAGCCCAACTGGCCCGCCAGTACGGCCCCGGTCTGAACCTCACCTACTGGGTCAATCCCGCCCTGATCGGCGGGATTAAGGTCCGCGTGGGCAGCGACATCTACGACGGCAGCGTGGCCGGCCGGCTCGCCGCCCTTCAGGCCTCCCTGTAACTCTCTCCGATTTCATTTCGTTTCCGAATTTTTCAAACTCAGTTTCCGCGATGAGCAACATTCTTCAGGAGATCGAAGCGCAGATCGCCGGCGTGAAGGCGTCCGTGGCGAAGCAGAACGTCGGGGTGGTCCGGGAAATCTCGGACGGCGTGGCCAAGATTGAGGGCCTCACCGACGCGATGCTCAATGAGATGCTGGACTTCGGCAACGGCGTGGTGGGCCTGGCCCTGAACCTCGAGGAGACCGAGGTCGGCGCCATCATCCTGGGCGATTATCTCGGGGTGAAGGAGGGGACCGAGGTTCGCACCACCGGCAAGCTGCTGTCCGTTCCGGTCGGCAAGGGGCTTCTGGGCCGCGTGGTGGACACCCTGGGCCGGCCGCTGGACGGCAAGGGTCCGGTGAACAGCGACGTTTTCTATCCGGTGGAGAAGATCGCCCCCGGCATCGTGAAACGGAAATCCGTCAACCAGCCGCTGCAGACCGGCATCATGGCCATTGACGCCATGATTCCCATCGGGCGAGGCCAGCGCGAGCTGATCATCGGCGACCGTTCCACGGGCAAGACCACCATCGGGGTGGATACCATGATCAACCAGGCGCGCATCAACCAGGTGGGCCGCGCCTCGGGGGACGAAAGCTTCCGTCCGGTGTACAACATTTACGTGGCCGTCGGGCAGAAGCAGTCGAACATCGCCCGGGTCATTGCCGAACTGGAGAAGGCGGGCGCGCTGGAGGACACCATCGTCGTGGCCGCCCCGGCATCCGATTCCGCCGCCAACCAGTACCTGGCCCCCTTCGCCGGCGCGGCCATGGGCGAGTGGTTCATGGATAACGGCATGGATGCGCTGATCATCTTTGACGATCTGTCCAAGCAGGCAGTGGCTTATCGCCAGGTGTCGCTGGTGCTGAAACGTCCGTCGGGACGCGAAGCGTATCCGGGCGACGTGTTCTATCTCCACAGCCGCCTGCTGGAGCGCTCCGCGCGCGTGAACGAGAAGAATGGCAACGGCTCGCTGACTGCGCTGCCCATCATCGAGACCCAGGCGGGCGACGTTTCGGCCTACATCCCCACGAACGTCATTTCGATCACCGACGGCCAGATCTACCTGGAAACCGACCTCTTCTACCAGGGCGTGCGTCCGGCCATCTCGGTCGGCCTCTCGGTGTCCCGCGTGGGATCGGCCGCGCAGATCAAGGCCATGAAGCAGGTGGCCGGCAAGATCAAGCTGGACCTGGCGCAGTTCCGCGAGCTGGCGGCCTTCGCGCAGTTCGGATCCGACCTCGATGCCAAGACCCAGGCGACGCTGGAGCGCGGCAAGCGCATCGTCGAGCTGTTCAAGCAGAACCAGTACAACCCGATTCCGGTCGAGGTTCAGGCGGCCATTCTGTGGACCATGCAGAACGCGCTGCTGGACGACGTGCCGGTGGACAAGGTGAAGGATTTCCAGGCGAAGCTCACGGACTTCCTCGGCACGCGAAAAACCGCACTGCTGGACAAGATCCGCAAGGAGAAGGCGGTCAGTGACGCGCTGGCCGGCGAACTCAAGGCGGCAGTCACTGAGTTTAAGCAGAGCTACCGCTAGAAGAATGAACTGATCCGGCGGCGCGGTCCCTCCGCGCGCCGAACCAACCATGCCCAGCACCCGCGACATCCGGCGCCGCATCAAGTCGGTCAAGAGCACGGCGCAGATCACCAAGGCGATGCAGATGGTCGCCTCGGCCAAGATGCGCAAGGCGCAACTGGCGGCGCTGGCGGGGCGTCCGTACGCCTCGCTGATGAACGAGGTGCTCGCGGCGGCCACGGCCGGCGCGGGGGAGTTCTCACATCCGCTGATGGAGGTGCGCCCGATCCGCAAACGCGCGCTGATCCTGATCACTTCCGACAAGGGCCTGTGCGGCGCGCTCAACACGAACCTCCTTCGCGAGGTGGCCCGGCACGACCCGGGCGGCGTAACCTTCGTCTGCGCCGGAAAGAAGGGCGCCCAGTTTGTCGCGCGCACGAAGCGCGAAATGGCGGCGGAGTTTACTTACCGCGACACCCCCCAGTTTGCCGAGGCCCGCGCCATTTCCCGGTTTGCTCAGGAGATGTTCCTGAACGGGGAAGTGGACGCCGTGGAGGTCGCCTTCACGAACTTCATTTCCACGCTGGCCCAGAAGCCGGAGATCCGGCCGCTGCTGCCCCTGGGCGAGATCAAGGCGGTGAGCGCGGACGTCATCGGGGAAGGCGCCGCCGAAGATCTGGGCGCCGCGAAGCAGGAGTACCTGTTTGAACCGGCGCCCGCCGAGGTGCTGGGCAGCCTGCTGCCGCACTACCTCAATTTCCAGGTCTATCAGTTCCTGCAGGAGGCCAAGGCGTCCGAGCACTCCGCGCGCATGGTTGCGATGAAGAACGCGACCGACAACGCCAAGCAGATCATCAAGGACCTCACCCTCGAGTACAACAAGCTCCGCCAGGCCAACATCACCAAGGAGCTCCTCGAAATCACCACCGCCCAGATGGCCATGGGCTGATCCCGTTCCGAAACCATTCCCCGTTTTCCCGCCCTTCAAACGCTGAGTCCCATGAACAAAGGCAAGATCGTCCAGATCATCGGTCCCGTGGTGGACATCGAGTTCCCCGCGCAGCTTCCCGCCATCTACAACGCGCTGACCGTGGAGTTCACCCCGCCCGGATCGAGCCCCACCCGGCTGACGCTCGAAGTGCAGCAGCACCTCGGCGACAACTGGGTGCGCGCCGTGGCCATGAGCACCACCGAGGGCCTGCGCCGCGGCATGGAGGTCTCCGACGCCGGCGCGCCGATTTCCATGCCCGTGGGCGAGGGGGTCATGGGCCGGGTCTTTAACGTCACTGGCGAGGCGGTGGACGAACAGGGTCCGGTGCAGGCCGACCGGCACAATCCGATCCACCGCGCCGCGCCGCCGCTGGTGGACCAATCCACCAGCCCGCAGATCCTCACCACCGGCATCAAGGTCATTGACCTCATCTGCCCCTTCCTCAAGGGCGGGAAGGTCGGCGCCTTCGGCGGCGCGGGCGTGGGCAAGACCGTCGTCATCATGGAGCTCATCAACAACATCGCGAAGCTGCACGGCGGCATCTCGATGTTCGCCGGCGTGGGCGAACGGACCCGCGAAGGCAATGACCTGTACAACGAGATGATCGAGGCCGGCGTGATCAAGGTGAAGAAGGATGAGAAGGGGCATCCGGCCGTCGGCGACAACGGACTGCCGATCATCGAGCCCGGCTCCCGCATCGGACTCGTGTACGGCCAGATGAACGAGCCGCCCGGCGCCCGTCTGCGCGTGGCGCTGTCGGCGCTCGCAGTGACCGAGTACTTCCGCGACGAGAAGAACCAGGACGTGCTCTTGTTCGTGGACAACATCTTCCGGTTTTCGCAAGCGGGATCCGAGGTGTCGGCGCTGCTCGGGCGTACGCCGTCCGCAGTGGGTTACCAACCCACCCTGGCCGCCGAGATGGGCAATCTCCAGGAGCGCATCACCTCCACCAAGAAGGGCTCCATCACGTCCTTCCAGGCGGTGTACGTGCCGGCGGACGACCTGACCGACCCGGCGCCGGCCACGACCTTTGCGCACCTCGACGCCACCATCGTGCTTGAGCGCTCCATTGCCGAGTTGGGCATTTATCCCGCGGTGGATCCGCTGGCGTCCAATTCCCGCGCCCTCTCTCCGGACATCGTCGGCGAGGAACACTACAACGTCGCCCGCGGCGTGCAGAAGGTGCTTCAGCGCTACAAGGACCTTCAGGACATCATCGCCATTCTGGGCATGGACGAGCTGTCGCCCGAGGACAAGCTCACCGTCTTCCGCGCCCGCAAGATTCAGAAGTTCCTCAGCCAGCCGTTTTCCGTGGCCGAGGTGTTCACCGGACGCTCCGGCAAGCAGGTGCCCGTTGCCGAGACCGTGCGCGGCTTCAAGGAAATCCTCGAAGGCAAGCATGACGAGGTCGGCGAGAACGACTTCTACATGAAGGGCGGCATCGAGGAGATCAAGGAGGGCTGATCCTGCCGGTTGTGGAGCCTTCACTGGATCGGTCTTCTCCGACTGACAAAGCGGGCACGACCGGACCAGAAGAACCTCTGAAATCACCATGGCCACACTGAAGCTCGAAATCGTCACCCCCGAGGCGAAGATCTATTCGGAGGATGTGGACAGCGTGACGCTGCCCGGAGTCGAGGGCGAACTGGGCGTCTATCCGATGCACATTCCGCTCATGACCCAACTGGCGGCCGGGGAGGTGTGCGCGCGCAAGGGCGGACAGGATCACTTCCTGGCGGTGGGTGAGGGATTCGTAGAGGTGACGGGAGAACGGGTGGCTATTCTCACCGACATGGCCATCAAGGCGGACGATATTGACGAGGCCAAGGCGGAAGAGGCCCGGCGGCGCGCCGAGGCCCGGTTGCAGGAGAAGCTGGGTGCCGACGAGCATGCGACCGTTCAGGCCGCCCTTCTCCATTCGCTCACCCAGTTGAACGTCAAGCGCCGCCGCCGATCCTGATCCGCACGCAAAGGTTGCGGAGAGCGCAAAAGGAATGAGCGGGTAGAGAATGCTCGCGACTGTTCCTCTGCGGCCCTTGCACCTTCTGCGCGAGCCTCACTCCATGGACGCGAAGGGCGCAGAGATCTTGGGGACAGGAATTCTGAGGATCATTCCTTCGCGTCAGAATCGGCCGGAATCCAGGAGAGGGCACACGTGTTGGAGCGGGCTTCCCGCGATTCCCGAGGGCCTTGCTCGGATCCTGCGGAGAAGGGCCGGGCCTCGAGAGGCAGGAGGAACCATGATGTAACATGCTGAGGTCACTCCCGAAAGGCACGGTTTTGGCGGTCCGCTTCCTTCAATCCTTCCCTGCAGGGTGGATTCGGATACCTCGTCCCTTCAGGATCAGTGCAGATCCTTCAAGCGGCGGAGTACTTCCTCCCGGTGGGTCCGGGAAACGGTGACCGCGCGCCTGCTTTGAAGTTCCAGGATCTGGTCGCCATGGGATCGCGGCTCTATGGAGCGAATGGCGCCGAGATTGACGATGGTAAATCGGCTGACTCTCAGAAAGCGGTCCGACGGTAGCCGGGCTGCAAGATTCCCGAGGGATTCGCTGATGTGAAAGGAGGCTCCATCCCGGGTGATCACCTCGCATTGGATGTTGGCGGACAGGACGACCTCGATGTCTTCGGCATCCAGCAGAATCCATCGTCCGGCGGACCGCAGGGCGATGCGTTCGTTGGGGGGCACCGCTGGCTCCGACGGGATGTGGCGAGGGCGGAGGCGCCGGCACGTCGCTCGTTGGAGCGCTGTCCGAAGACGTTTCGGGTCGAATGGCTTGAGGAGATAATCCACCGCGCCGGCCTGGAAGGCATCCGCCGCCCGATCGGTATGCGCCGTGACGAAGATCACCGCCGGCCGCACTCCGTCTCCCAGTTCATGGAGGATGCCGAAGGCGTCGAGTCCGGGCAGTCGGATGTCGAGAATGGCAATCTCCGGATGGTGCTTCCGAAGCAACCGCACGGCCTCTGGTCCATCGCCGGCTTCGCCCACCAGATGGAATTCCGGTTCCGCCCGGAGCAGGCGCCGCAGCCGTTCCCGGGCCAGGGGTTCGTCGTCCGCGATCAGGACCGAGACCAATCCTATTCCGCTCATAGTCCCGCCTGCTCGCGGTGGCCATGTGACTGCCGCCGCTGCGGATCGAACTTGAGGGATTTGAGTTGCAGTGCCATCGAGGCGGTATTGCCCTCCTGAAGCTCATAGGCGCGGTTCATCTCGAGGCCGCGGAACACCTGCCGGGTGCCGCTGCCCGGCCACACGATCTCCACCGAAGTGATGCCGGTGGCATTCCCGAGGCCCAATTCCTGCCGCAGAGGGTTCGATCCGAAACTGGCGCCACTGTTGACGGTCTTGAACACCTTTCGGGGCCCGGAGGGCGTTTCCAGGGTCACCTGGATGAGCGCGCCGATGGCCGCCCGATTGGCCTTCGCTCCCACGAGCTTCAGTTTCAGCCAATGATTTGTGTTCCCGGGATTCATGAAGAGGGCGTTCCGATAGTTGTCGCCCGGGAATGCGCCCCCCATGACCACGTACACGTCCTGATCGCCATCATTGTCGAGATCCGCGAAGGAGACCCCGTGTCCTTTCTGGAGATGGCCGAAACCGCCGGACGAGGTGACCTCCTGGAATTTCTTTCCCTCCGCGTTCCGGAACATCCGGTTTGGAACCAGCGTGGTGAGATCCGGGTTTCCCGTGGCGAGGTACATGTCCAGCCACCCGTCGTTGTCCAGGTCGCCAAAATTGCAGCCCATGGTCAGGGACAGGCGGTTCATGCGGGTGGCGGTGGTCACGTCCGTGAAGGTCCCGTCGCCGTTGTTGCGGTACAGCTTGGGCAGCGGCGCCTGGTGGGGCAGACCCAGGTAATCCGCGGCGATGTCACCGACGTTCTTGATCCGGTAACCGCAGGCGAACAGGTCGTCCCAACCGTCATTGTCGTAGTCGAAGAACCAGGTGGCGAAACTCAACACCTGATCCGCAACTCCGGCGGCCTGGGAGACGTCGCGGAACTTCCAGGCGCCTGGCGTCTCGCCCGGCCCGTCGTTGTGGAGCAGGACATTTCGTCCCTCGAGGCAGGACAGGTAGAGGTCCGGGCGTCCGTCGCGGTCATAGTCGGCGCAGGCCACCCCCTTGACGAATCGCGCCAGGGCCACCCCGGAGGCCGCCGCGCATTCAGTGAAGGTGCCGTTGCCGTTGTTGTGAAACAGCTCGCAGACGTCGGGGTCATTGGGATCGGTGGATTCGTTTCCGATGAACAGGTCCAGGTGGCCGTCACCGTCGTAGTCGAACCACACCGAAGCCTGGGTCGGACGGAAGCTCAACAACCCCGCTTCCTCGGTCACATCGGTGAACGTGCCGTCCCGATTGTTCCGCAGCAGCGAGTTTGGCATCCGCCCGGCCTTGGCCAGCCAGGCGCCGCGCGGGACCCATACATCCAACCACCCATCATTGTTGTAGTCGGTCTGCTGGATGCTGAGGCCGCTTACGAGGCCCTTGAGGGCCGCGGACTCCGTCACTTCCTTGAACGTTCCGTTGCCCTCGTTGAGAAAGAGCCGGAGCTGCCCTTCGAGCCCCCAGGCCGACGCCATGACGTCCAGCAGCCCGTCGTTGTTGAAATCGTCAACGATGCTGCCGCCGGCCAGGTCGTCCACATCGAGTCCCACGGTGCCCGCGATGTCCGGAAACCGTGGCAAGTCGTACTCCGAGGCAAATGTCTTTTCAGGAATCGCCCATTGAGAGGGCACCTTGGCCGGCCATTCCCCCAGGGTCATGTAGGCGATGTTGAGCAGCCAGCGGGCGCCAAGGTCCTCCGGATACTCGGTCAGTTGGCTGGTGAGCAGGGGGATCGCGTTGCGCGAGCCGCGAGGCAGGCGGTGCCATCCGTCGGGGCCGATCGGCAATAGACAGGAGGATGCGGTGTGGTTGGCCTGGCAGTTCTCCTGTTCTCCGAGGCGCAGGTAGGCCATGGCCTTGCGGATCCGCAGCTCTGCGACGACGCCTGGACGGAGCTTTCCGCCGGCTGCGGCGATTTGATCCTCCAGTTCCCGAATGACCTCTAGGGCTTCGGTCGTCCGCCCCGACAGCAGCAACTGATTGCTGAGGTTGAAACGCAGGGACGCTTGCTGTTGCTGGTTGGTGGTCAGTTTGAGCGCCGCCTGCAGCCGCGGAATCTGCCGATCGGTCATGTAGGCCATCGCAGTGGGCTCGGCATTTTCGCGGATGTGCACGAGGCGTGCCGCCATGCGCTGATTGGACGCAGGCACCGCCAGCGGTCGGGGGGAAACCTCCGCTGGGCTCTTGGCTTCGGCCTCCGGAACTGCCGGGGTGGAAGCGGGTTGCGATATGCCCAGTACCCCGGTGCCCATTCCCCAGGCACAGAGGATAATCCGGGCGATCACGCGTGCGGAGGAATGCATGCTAGCCACTGTAGCAAGGATAAGGCCTTTCTAAGCCGATTCTTGGGGTTGATAACGGGGTAAATCGAGCGAACCGGCTTTTTTTTGTGGCCAACCGCTTTAATGAGGGAGCATTCCATGGAGATCCCGGCCGGAGGTCGGGTGGCGACTTACCCGAGGGTCTCGACGAAGCGTTCCAGTTCGGTTTGCGTGTTGTAGTAATGGGGGCTGAGGCGAATCCAGCGGCGTCCGTCCCGTTGGGTGCGCAACGAGGTGACGATTCCGGCGGCCTGAAGCCGTGCGTGGAGGGTTGCCGCGTCTTCCGCCGGATGGGTGAAGGTGGTGATCCCTCCGGCATGGGAGGGCGGGGCCTCCGGGAACAAGACCTCGCAGCCGCGTTCCTGCAGCCGGGACACCAGCCATTCGCGCTTCCCGGCCAAGTCCGCGGCGATGGCGTCCACTCCCACTTCTTCCAGCAGCGCGAAGCAGGCGCGAAGTCCCGCCAGGCCCACCAAATTGTGTGAACCGGCCTCGTAGCGGCGCGCATCGTTGCGGAACTTGATGTGATCGCGGGCAATGAAGTCCGGACACAGGACATTGTGCCAGCCGTGCACGATGGGTTGGAGCCGTTCCTGGACTTCCTGCCGCACATAGAGGATGCCAGCGCCGCAGGGACCCAAGAGCCATTTGTGGGCGTCGGCCGCCATGAAGTCCACATGCGCTGCCAGGGTGGGGAAGGCTCCGAGTGTCTGGATGGCATCGAGGCAGAACAGAATCCCCCGCGACCGCAGCCAGCGCCCCAAGGGCTCGAGGTCGAGGCGCCAGCCGGAAATGAAATGGCAACTGGCGAGGGCGACGAGTCGTGTGGATTCGTCCACCTGGCCTTGCACATCCACCAACCGGATGCGACCCAGCTCCCGGATGTTGAGCAATCGCACCTCGACCCCCTGCCCGGCGAGGGCCATCCACGGATACACGTTTGAGGGGTAGTCGTCGTGGTAGATCACCACATTCTGCCCGCGTTTCCAGGGCAGTCCGGCCGCCACATAGCTGAGCGCGAGGGAGGTTGGACCCACCAGGGCGATCTCCGAGGGTTGGGCGCCGAGGATTCCCGCGATCAAGCGGCGGGTATCGCCAAAATATCCCGGAGGGAGACCGGCCTCCTGATCATCCTCCGTGCCCGATCGCGCCCGGGCGGCAATGGCCTCGGCGACCCGCCGGGGAAGCGGACACACGGCGGCGTGCGCGAGAAACAGCTTCCGCGCCACGGCGGGGAATTCGTCGCGCCGGAGCGTTTCATCGGATTGGAGGGCTTGGAGAAGGTTCAAGGGAACGTTTGTCCATGGTTCGGGGTCCGTCGTCAGTGGAACAGCGCTTCGGAGCTGCCGACCACCGACCAATGACGAGTGATCACGGACCCATCACCGATACTTCTGATGCAGCTTCACCTTCTCGACCGAACGCGCCCGCATGTTGAGCAATTCGACGCCTACGGAAAAGGCCATGGCAAAGTAGATGTAACCGCGCGGGATGTGCTGATGGAATCCCTCGGCGACCAGCATGGTGCCAATCAGGATGAGGAAGGCCAGCGCCAGCATCTTGATGGTGGGATGCCGCTCCACGAAGGTGCCGATCTGGTTCACGAACAGCAGCATCACTACCATCGAGATGACCACGGCGGCGATCATGACCGGCACCTCCTTCACCGTGCCCACCGCGGTGATCACGGAATCGAGGGAGAAAACGATGTCGAGCAGGAGGATCTGGAAGACCACCGATTGAAAACTCGCGGCACGGCCGTCGGCTTTCGCTCCGTCGGCTCCCTCGAGTTTCTCGTGGATCTCGTAGGTGCTTTTGCCGATCAGGAAGAGCCCTCCCAGGATCAGGATCAGGTCCTTGCCGGAGATGCCCAGGGAATGTCCGGCGACGGTGGCCGTCCAAAACGGCCGGTCGAGCTTCATGACCCAGGCCAAGGACATCAACAGGAGGATGCGGGTGATAAGAGCCAGGGAGAGCCCGATGCGCCGGGCGCCGGACCGCTGTTCCGCCGGCAGCTTGCCGCTGAGAATCGAAATGAAGATCAGGTTATCAATCCCCAGGACGATTTCGAGCAGGGTCAGGATGGAGAGACCGATCCACAGGTCGGGATTCAGCAGGGCATCCATGGGAGGCAAGGGTCGTGGCAAGGGAAGCGGACGCGCAAGTGGAGAGCAAACCGGGCTTTTGGAGAAAAGAAAAAGGGCGTCCCGAGGGACGCCCTGAAGAAATTTAACGATGCCCAACAGAGGGATCAGGCGCCGGGCCGGACCGGGAAGATCCACTCTTCATTGCCGCCGGTGCTCTGGATCGAGTCACGCACTTGTTCGCGGAGACGACCCGAAGTGAGTTGCTGGACCGAACCGTCGCCGAGGAGCAGGTTGCCGGCGTTCTGGTGCACCTTGCCATTGTAACCCAGCGTGGTGTTCACCACGGTGCCGCCGGCGCCGGTGCCCTTGAGGATCACGCGAACACCTTTGGTGGTTCCTGCACCCGTGGTTCCCGCGCTTCCATCGAAGGTGGCGGGCGTGGAACCCAGGCTGTTGGTGATGTTGCGATCGCCGCTGAGGATGGTCTGCGGGTTCTCCTCATTGGCGGTCATGCCCAGGAAGTAGCTGACGCCCTTGTTCAGGTAATAGGGCTGGGTGTTGGAGACCACCAATGCGATGAAGCTCGGCGCGATGCGCGTGTCGCTGTCGGAGGGGCAGGCAACGATCTTCGGGGTGCTCAGCTCATTGGAGAGCACGGCGAACACGGCCCAGACCGGATTGTTGGCCTGGCCGACGGGACCATTGCCGATCGGGAAGGTGCCCGCGGTGGTGCCCACGTATTCGGAGGCGCCGCCTTCGTTGGTGCTCACGTCCATCGGGAACCGTCCGCCATTGTCGGTGGCGAAGATCCGGAGGGCGAGACCCACGTTTTTGAGGTTGTTGACGCAGGCGATGCGGTTGGCCTTGGCCTTGGCCTTGGCCAATGCGGGCAGCAGCATGCCGGCAAGGATCGCGATGATGGCGATCACCACGAGGAGCTCGATCAGCGTGAACGCGCTGAGCCTTTTCTTGGGGAGACGATTCATAACTTTTGGTGTGTGTGACGGAGTTGTGTGGCGCGGACGATAGTGATCGCTCACTTTTTGTGTCAACGCCTTTCTCCCCTGGAACAGCATCGCCAATGCCATCCGGTCTGCGAGCTTGGTTTGCAGGGAGTTCGAGCGAAGCGCCACCGGATGTTGCGGCGGATTCTCACGCCGTGCGTGAGGTTCACGCACACTGCGGCGGGAGCACTCCCCGACTTTTGGGTGTAGAACCCCGAATCGCCCTGCCGCCGGACCTCGGGATTGTGGCGCGTCGGCCGCGCGGGACAAAGGGAGAAGAGAAAGGACGCGCCAAGCGGGAGCTGCCCGGTGCCTCACGGACGGCGAATCGCCCTATCCTGAAGACCCGGCGGCTATTCCGGGCGTTCGGATTCCTCAATCTGCTCCTTGACCAGGTACATGTACACGCCCCAGAGAACGCAGCAGAGGAGGAAGATCAGGATCGCGGTCAGCATGAGAGAGACGCTACGCAAAGCGTCCGCTGCCCGTCAAACGCGATGCCTGGGGGGGACGGCCGCCTCCACAACAATTTTGTCGTACGCCCGTTCACCCCTTGGCGGATGGAGGATAATTGCCAATAATGCCCCGCGGTGATCAGTACCGCCGCCGACCTCCAACAACTCGCCACCCGGGTGCAATCCGCCCCGTGGGTGGCGGTGGATACGGAGGCCGACAGCCTTCACGCGTATCCGGAGAAGCTTTGCCTGATCCAGGTGGCGATTCCGGGAGAGCAACAGCTGGTGGATCCGCTGGCCGACCTCCACCTGGAACCGCTGTGGGAGGCTTTTGACCGTCATGATCTCATCCTGCACGCGGCGGACTACGACCTGCACCTCATGTACACCGGCCATCATTTCCGGCCGTCGGCCATTTTTGACACCATGTGGGCGGCCCGCCTGCTCGGGGAACCCAAGTTTGGGTTGAATGACGTCCTGTCGAAATATCTCGGGTTGACGCTCGAAAAGGGATCCCAGAAGGCCAATTGGGGACGGCGGCCGCTCACCGACAAGATGACCCAGTATGCCCTCAACGACGTGCGGCATTTGAATCCGCTGGCCGAATGCCTGCGGGCCCGCCTCACGGAGCTCGGGCGGCTGGAATGGCACCGCCAGATTTGTCGCCGGATCATCGAAGTCGCCGCGCGGCCGGACGCCGCGGATCCGGACCAGGTCTGGCGCATCAAGGGCTACGACAAGCTGAGCGAATCCGGCCTGGCGGTGTTGCGCTCCCTCTGGCACTGGCGGGAGCGCGATGCCCTCCGCACCGGACGCCCGCCCTTCTTCATTCTCAAGCACGAGGCGCTGAGCCAGATCGCCGAGCAGGCGGCTTCGGGCGGCTTGCGGGCGGTCCGGCTGCCTCCCTATCTCACTCCCAAGCGCCGCCAGGGGGTGCTCGACGCGGTGCGCGAAGGGCTGTCCGTGCCCTCGGATCAGTGGCCGCGGCATCACCGCGTGTTCACGCGGCGCATGACCCGCAAGGAGCTCGACTACTCGGACGAGTTGCGCGAACTCCGCGACCGCCGGGCCGGGGAGCTCGCCATGGATCCGACCATCATTGCCGCCAAAGGCACATTGCTCGCCCTGGCGCGCGTGGAGTCCGGCGAATGGGACCGCCTCCTCCCCTGGCAGCGGGAAATCCTGGAGCCCGGCCGGCGTCCGTTGGATGGGTAGGGTAGGGACGGGCTGCCGCCCGTCCGTGACTTCCCCGGCTGCGCGCGTGGAGTCCCTGCGAGGAACGCGGGCCGATTTTCCAGAGGGAGTTTCCCTTTCTCCGCAGCCTTTGCGCCCTTGGCGTGAGGCTCTCTCCTACGGCAACAGCGCCCGGTAGAAGCGCAGTCCCGCGGCGGGAACGACGGTGAATTCCACCACGCCATCGGGTCCGGCGATGCGGGTGTCCGCCGTCCGCCAACTGCCGGTTCCCAACCCTTCGCGTTCCTGTAGCCCGTAGGAGCGTCCGGGCGTTCCCGAGAAGCGGATGCGGAGAATGCCGTCCGCGAGCGCGGTCTCCAGGCGCACCGGAGCCGGATCCACCAAGCCGGGCGAGCCGCCCCAGGCGCTGCTGGCGCGCCAACTGGCGGCCTCCCCGGGTGGCAGCGGACCACCGGCTTCCTCCCGCAACGCCAGCGACCAACCCGGGCCGTCGGTCTCCGGATACCACGCCTCCTCGTAGCGGAAATCAAAGAGGGGCTCGCGCAGGGGTCCGAAGAGCGCGAGACGTCCGGAGTTGTTGTTCAGCTTTCCGGTGAATGCGCCCGCCACCGGGCCGGCGCCCGGATACCGACCGGCAAAGGCGTTGGTGTTCCCCACGAGCAGCAACCGTCCGCCGGGGGGCATCACCAGGCCGAGGGTGGTCCCGGAAAAGGCAAACTGGACGGTGCCCTCCAGCGAGAAGCCGGACAAATCCAGCGGCCCGGCGCCGGTGTTCTGCAATTCCAGAAACTCGAAGTCCTCCTCGGTGAGATCACTGTCCGATCCATCGCCCTCCGGATGGTACATCACCTCGGTGAGGCGCACCGGGATCGGGTTCACGACAAAGGTCTCGGCGACCGGACCAGACCAGATGCTCCGTAACGGGGGATTGTCGGGACCGGTGCGGGCGGTGTGCTGCGGGTTCCGGGCCCGGGCGACGATGCGCACATTGGATTGAACGACGATCGGCCGCGTGTACGCGATGGCGCCCGGCGCAATGTCGTCGCCCGTGGGCGATCCCTGCGCGCGAGGGTCCGAGCCGTCGAGGGTGTAGTACACGGTGGTATTGGCCGGGACGTTGAGGGTGACCGCCGTTCCGGCCGGCACCGTGGCCCCGGTCTGGCTGAAGGAGGGCGGCGCCACGAACTGGCTGTCCATGAAGGTGGTCCGGAGCTGCAGCCACAACTTGAGCAGGCGGATCTCGTTGTCATAGCTGCCCCCGCGCGGCTCGACACGCCACTTGGCCAACTCCCGGGGTTGCGCCTTCCGGACCTGTCCGGTCAGGTCGTCCAGCAACCGGTGGAGGTTGGTGACGCTGAAGTGGGAGCGGCGCAGTTCCTGGTAGCGGTCAATGTAGGCCTGGAAGAAGTCCGGATCGCTGAACAGGCGGTCCCACCACGGATAGTTGAAGAAGTCCGTCCCGCGGTCGCCCACATTGGACCGCCACGTGGCGGCCTGGGAATCGCGGCCATCGGTGGAGTACAGCGCGCGATCGAAGTCCCAGAGCGGGCCGAAATGCAGTTTGCCCCCGCGCTGTTTGTAGAAATAGGCGCTCAGCCGCAGGGCATCCACGTTGAACGTGAGCACGTTCAGCAGGTGATGATCAATCCAGGAGCCGACATCAATGTGCGCGCGGTAGCCGAGCGTGGGATGCCGGAAGTTGCCTCCATAGAGCGCGTCGCCAAAGGCGTCCATGGCGTTCTGCAAATACTGCCGCTGGCCGGCGCGGTCCGGTTGTTGGATCTCCTCTTCCTTCGGGGTCACGTAGAGCACCCATTGGTTGGCGGCGAAGAATCCGTTGTCGCCGGGATCCGGGCGGTCAATTTTCATGAGATAGCCCCCGCTTACTTCGGGAAGCGAGTTTTGGCCCGGCTGCAGCTTCGGAGCATCCACGCGGTCGTTGCCCAGCTTGATCTTCTCCTCGAGCACATAGATGCCGGCGTAACTGGTTTGCGCCATGGGTCCGATCCCCCGCTGGACGAGGTACAGCTCGATGAACCGCGTGCGGGGCGAGTAGCGCCCGATGTCCCGGCTCAACTGGTGCGCATACGGATTGTGCACCAGGATCGGCTCGAAGTCGTTGGGGGCGTAGAGCACCCAGTCCGATTCCGCCGGCATCCCCAGCACCTCCAGATCGCGCGCGAAGCCCAGCTCGTCCTGGAACTCCAGCTTCAGGCTCACCTTCGCCATGCCTTCGGTGCTGGAACCCCGGGCGGCGATCACCGCGCGCGAGGTGAGCGTGGGCGCGTTGGTCAGCGAGGTGGTCCCGCCAGCGTCCGGTTCGAACAGTTGTACGCTGGCGTAGGTCTCGGTGATGGCGGAGGGACGTCCGCGGTCGAAGTGATGGAGGATCATCACCGGCAGGTCGGACGTGAACGCCGCGGCCGGCGCGGCCAGCGGAACGTAGGTCTCGCTGCGCATGGGACCCGGCAGCAACCCCGGCTCGAAGGCACGCGCCCGCACCTGCACGGCGTTGGTGAAGGTCAGCGGACCGGGATAGGCGGGGGACGCCGCGGTGGGAAGAGCGCCGTTGGTGGTGTAGCGAATCACCGCGACGGGATTGGTGGTGGAGAGTTCCAGCCGCAATTCTCCCAGATAGGTTCGGCCCGGAACACTGAAGTCCACCGGCGGCGAGAATCCGGAGCCCTGCTCCTGATTGGGCTTGCCGGGGGTGGGCACCGGGAAGAACCCGACGAGGTTGAGCGCGCCCGGGGCGCGCCCGTAGGACACATCCTCCAACTGCGCCGGATAGTTGGTGATTGCGGACACCACTTCGCCCGCCGGATTCGACAGCAGCACCGAACCGCCGGCTTCGCGTCCGAGCCGAAAGCTGGTGTGGAGCGGGGACGACGGGTTGGTGCGATTCTTCCCGGAGGCGAACACGACCAGGAATTCGTCGCCCGACAGGCTCATCGCAGGAAACCGCCACTTGCGGGGACGCGCCGGATCGTCGCTCAACCACCACCCGGTGAGGCTGATGCTGCGCGGGTCGGTGTTGACCAGTTCGATCCAGTCGGACTTGTCGCCATCGTCATCGCGCAGCGTCCGGTCGTTGTCCGCCATGAACTCGTTCAGATGGATCCCGGGTCCCGGCGCGTTGGGGTCCACTGTGAAGGTCCAGGATCCGCCTTCGAACGGGTGCGGCACCGTGGCCAGGTCGCGGATGCCGTGGTCTTCCCGGAAGGCGACCGTCACCGAGCCCGGGGCGAGAGTCGGAAAGGTGAACAGGAACTGTCCCGGGCTGAACTCCACCCGGCTGGCCGCCGGCGCGCCATTGATCAGCAGATCCTCGGCGTCCACGCCGGTCACCGGGCGACTGAAATAGATCTCCACGGAACTCATTTCCCGGACCAAGGCACCGGGCGAGGGAAGCAGGCGCTCCACCACGGGAGTGGAGCTGTCCACAGCGGCCTCCAGCCCCGCGCTCAACACGAAGTCAGTGCTGCCGTCGAGCGACACATTGAAGGCGTGAACGGCCAGCACGTTGGCTCCGGCTCGAAGTACGGAGGCCGGTGCCGCGACCGGGTACTCCTCGACGGACAGCGGTTCCGGCAACGCCCCGCTGGCCGTGGCCCTGGGATCCAATTCGCCGTCGGGTACGTTGAACCGGGCCACTTCCACCCCATTGATCCAGGCCACGAATCCGTCGTCGGACTGCACCTTCAGCGTCGCCGAGGCCAGTTCCCCGGGATTGGCGACGTCAAAGGTCCGCCGGAGATACACGCTGGTGTACCGGCCGCGCATGTCGGTCAGTTCGGTGCCGGCAAGATTCTCGCCGTAGAAAAACGGCTCGGCGCCGGATTCCCAGGCGGCCTCCGGGAACCCGGGCTGCCGCCAGGCGGCGGGATCGGCCGGGCTGGGCGAGGCGGTGCCCCGAAAGAAACGCCAGGTGTCGCCGAACGGGACGAGGTCGAAGTTCTGGGCAGCACCGGTCGCCAGTGTTCCCGCGAGGGTCCACAGCAGCAGGCCGGAACGGATCAAGGAATGCATAGACAATTGGACGGACCAACCTGACCGAAGGCCCATGCCAGGGCAACCGTTGCTCGGCCGGATCGCTCAAAGATACCCGCCTGGACAGCACCCGGCGTGCCGGAATCACGGGCGCAAATAGGGACTCGGACACCTCGTAGGACGCGTGGGAAAAAGAACAGTTCACGGGGGGCTGGGCGGGGACGCCCAGACTCACACGCCCACACGCGGAACGAGTAGGCTCCCCAGCGTATCCGGGGTCGCTTGACGGTTCAACTGGGGAGCAGCCTGCAACCACCTGAAGGCGGTGGTTCCGCACCGAAGATTTTTCGTTATTCTTTCCCACCACCTCTTCCTTTCCCCATTGAAGGCCCGATGCGCTCACGTGTTGGGCCCGACACAACACCATCAAAACGATCCGATAATTGATCTGACAGGTTTGCCCCCATTCATGGGGCGCCCTGGGCCTTCTTGGTGTCCGCGCTTCCACAGATTCCGGAGTCGAACTCCTCGTCTGATGCCAGGGCGGCCCGTCCAGGGATCTGGCTCGCGGGGCGGAGGCTACCGCCGGGGCGACGGTGGTGCGGGGTTTCGAAGCCATCGGTTGGCACTTGGTCCAGCTGCCCGCGGACTGGAGTGTGACGGAGGAATCCTTTCCTTCTACTTCAAACCCTGCTTCTACATCGCGAAAGGCACCCCCCAATATAATGATGTAGGTACCACATCGGAATCAGTTGCCGACACTACGACAGTGCCTGAACCCGACGCGGGAGCGGCTGCGACAAGTAGCCTTTCAGTAGTGGAGAGTACGTCTTCGGATGACGCGATGGATGGGGAAGCCGAGAGCCAAAATCCGTCGGGCGAGAAGGCGGAAGAGCCGGCGGTGTCGGAATAGAAATGTTTGATGGCTGCAACAGAGATGCTCGCCCATTGGCGGGCGTTTCACTTGATCCAGGGGGGAGAGCAAGTCCGCTAAATGCGCCCCGGGGCCGCCCTTCCTCATCGCCTGGACCGCAGCAGGGCGACGACCTCCTGGTGTCGCTGATGCATCAACGTACCCAGTTGCTTGAGTGCCTCGGCCTTTGATGTGTGCGATTCGTGCTCGGCGGCGACCTTTGCAAGTGCCTCGGCATACGGCAATGCCTGGGACTGTGCGATCAGCAGATTGAACTCGAACAGGTCTCCACCTTCGTGGAGCAAACCGCGTCGCGTCACCGAGGCGATTTCCTCCCGAGCGGCCGATTCGGCTGGAGGCAGCCAGGTGTCGGCCAGGGAGATTGTCTCGTCTTCGGCAGCAAACTGCTCAATCAGCTTGGCTCCCTGATTGGAGTCCTTGGCGATCTGACGGACCACCGCATTGAGTCGGTCGCCTTCATTCTTGATGATCAGAACCAATCCGACATTTTTCTGCTGGCTGAGCAATTCGTGAAGGAGGCTGTAGGCATTGTTGCGGATCGTGTGTTTGGCATGTCGCGCTTCCGAACGTTGCTGCGACGGCGTGCGACAGCCGCACTCAAGGCAGGCAACCAGTACGAGTATTCCCCATCCAATGCGTGGAGTCATAGAACGGCTTTCTTGCAGGAAGCGTGCCGTATCGCCTGGACGATGGTTGGACGATTCGGGCTCGGAAGCAGCCGTCGGTCCTGAAGATCACTGCTGTCCGGGGCCGCTTCGGCGATGAATCGTCCCTTGCATGATTTCCACGACGGCCGGGGTCTCGACGTGACGCAAGGCTTGATTGCCGGTCAAATTGGCGGATGAAGGGTTCCAAGGCTGGCGATCACCGTGGCTTCACTTTGGTGGAGCTTCTGACGGTAGTGGGCATTGTTGCCGTCTTTGCGAGCGTGCTCTTTACGGCTCTATCCCAGGCACGCAGAAAGACGCGGAATGTCCAATGCCTTGGAAATGTCCGGCAATTGTCGGTGGGACTCAGTCAGTTTGTTTCCCAGAATGGGGCCTACCCGTTGCACATCAATGCCGGCGCTCGAGAGGGTGTCAATCCAGAGCACCGAACGTCCTGGATGGGTTCAATCACGGAGGAAGGACTGGCGGCGGCATCTGGGGCGACAGGCGAGCACCTGTTTTCCAAAGGTGTGTGGGACTGTCCTTCCGCGCAACGCCCTACCTATTGGAAACCCAACGTCGGCTATGCTGACTACGGCTACAACGCCTACGGGGTGGGAACCTACTTGCCCGGAGAAGGCCTTGGGCTGGGCGGTCATCTCCGCAATCCGTCCGCTCGAGAATGGCATGTGCCAATCCGAGAATCCGAAGTGATTGCGCCTGCAGAAACGTATGCGTTGGGCGATGGGCTTGCGGGAACGCCCTGTCGGGTACTCGACGGACGCGGCCTGATATGGCGACGGTGGATTGAAGCAGAGGACGCCGCCGAGAGTTTGAAGCGTTCACGGCGCAGACATGCAGGCCGGGTAAACATTGCTTTTTGCGATGGCCACGCCGAAGCCATCTCATTGGAAGTGATGTTCTTCGAAGAAGCGGATGTCGTATTACGGCGCTGGAACCGAGACGACCTTCCGCACCGAGAACAGTTGAACCGCTGAGAATTCCGTCCACTCTTGCCAAAACAGCCGGCAATCTCCAGCGTCATTCCATGCTGGAGAATGAGAATACCGACATCGTACGGCGCTGGTTCGAAGAGGTCTGGAATCAACGCCGGTTGGAGACCATAGACGAGTTGCTCGTTCCGGAAGCCGTGGCCTATGACCTCGGCGGACCGGGGGCCACGATTCGGGGCAAGGCTGCATTTCGGGCGGCGGCTGAAATGCTGCACACCGCCTTCGGTGAAATCCATTTCGTGATCGAAGACATTTTCGGTGTTGAGGATCGGGTTGCGGTGAGGCTCACCGGGCGGCTTCGACATAGCGGCCCGCTGGGGTCCCTGCCGCCGACTGGGAAGGAGGTCACCGTGCCGGTCATGTGCATGCTCCGACTGCGCGATGGCAAATTGATCGAAGGTTGGAACAACTGGGACGTCGCGGCCGCATTGCGGGCAGCGGCAGCGCCCGCGACTCAGATGACGATCTTCTGACCAGGGCGCGTTCCTTGAGGTAGAGTAGGCGGATGCGATTCTGAACGAGTTGGCTGACAACCTGGCGTTCGCGCTATCCCACACGGTCCAGGGCGGTTTGCCAGGTTCGTGGGGAAGCACCGGAGTCGCTTCCAGGCAGGTCTGTAGATGGCGCTCGAAAAGGGGCGGCGGCTGGTCGAACTCGTGCCAGCGTACATCTCCACGCAACATTCGAGCGTCGAGCAGCCGATCTATCTGAGTCCGTTTTCCTGGGGTTCAGGGACCAATTCGCTCAAGACAAGGTGAAGCAGACTCAGTGGCGCGCCTTCTGGAAGAAGGCGGTTCGCCGCGAACCCGTGCCCGATCTCCCACAGGTCGTAACGGCCGTTTCCAGGTTCCTCCTTCCGACGGTTGTCTGCGGCGACTGGGTCCATTGAAGAAGCTGAAAATCGAGTTGAAACCATGAAACCGTATCGCCTTTCCGAAATGCTTGCCGCCAAGCAACGGATTCCGCACCTGAGTCGTTGCGGAAGGCGACGACTTGCTGCTGGAATTTGAGAATCATCAGCGTTTGCGGGAACGAAAGGCTTTCGCTGCGTGCGAATGCCGCAAGGGAGTGGGGAAACTGGATGTCTTCGTCAGCGTGCGCGACGGGAGTTCCTGAAATGAGATGGTTCAGCATGATCCCAAGAGCCTCGGCAATTTGTTTCAGATAGCCACTTCCGCAGGCCACAAAGCGAATGAATCTGGCTTCCACCAACTTCGCTCACGCCGCCCCCCAAATCCGCCAGCGGGAATCACTCGGCCAGATCCATGAGTGCCGATTTGTTCTCCAAGGCAAACTGAAGCAGGGGATGACTGCCCGTCAGGTTGAGCTTTGCGCAAATGTTGGCCCGGTGGGTCTCCACCGTCCGATGGCTGATGAACAGTTCCGCCCCGATTTCACGGCTGGTTTTGTTCTCAGCGATTCGTCGCAATACGGCCCGTTCCGTTGGGGTCAAACTTTCAACGCCAGGGGTTTGCCTACGCAGTTGGGCGGCCTTTCGCCCCCGATTGACCAGCAGCGACGCAAGAGTCGGCGTGATGTAGTGGTCTCCCCGGGCGGCGCATCTGATTCCCCTCACAATACCCGACTCGGCTTCATCCTTGAGAATGTAAGCGCTGACGCCCAAATCCAGCGCCGCCTGGAAGATCTTTTCCGACTTGTGCATGGTGAGCAGCACGACCCGAACTGGCGGCTGGCGCTTGAGCAGACACGCGGAGAGTTCGAGTCCATCCATTCCAGGGAGGTCAATATCCACCACGGCGACATCGGCGGCCCGGCGGCTGACCTGCTGCAGCGCCTCTTCGGCGCTACCCGCCTGACTCACAATCTCCAAACCGGGATCCTCCTCGATGATCTGAACCATCCCCCTCCGAAAGACGGGATGGTCATCCACGATCTGAATACGAATTTTCTCGTTTTTCTCCATAGATAGAAATCGGGATCCGGCAGCGGAAAAGGGTGCCTTTACCCCGGGTGGAACTCAACTCCATCACTCCGGACAGAATCCTGACGCGCTCGCGCAGACCTGGCAGACCGATTCCGGTGCGTCGCGAAGATGGCTCTTGTGGATCAAACCCGCATCCATCGTCCTCCACGACGATGACGACTTCAGGACTCTTTACGCTCACCGATACTTGAATGTGCCGGGGAGACGCATGCTTGAGCGCGTTGTTCAGGCTTTCCTGGACCAGCCGGTAAACATGGATCTCCTGGTCCGCGGTCCACAGCCCGTTCGCGTTCTCAATGCGCGCCGTCAATTCGATGTCTGAATGCATCGAATGCGTCTCGACCATGGCTTCCAACGCAGCAGTCAATCCGAGGCGGTCGAGCTCGGGCGGACGAAGATTGCTGGTGATGGCGCGGGCATTGGTGAGCGCGTGGGAAGCCAGTTCGGCCACCTGGTTCAAGTGCTCGCTCACGGCTGGCGTCGGACTGAACTTCCGCAGGGTAAGCTTGGCCGCATTCCGGATCAGAATGAGATCCTGTCCCAGACTGTCGTGCAATTCCCGGGCAATTCGTTTCCGCTCGGCTTCCTGAGACTGAATGAGCCCCAGGGAAAGTTCCTCCCGCCGCAGGCGCTCCCGGTGCGTCTGCCGCAACGTCATCAGCCGGGTCAACCAGAGCGCGCCGATCAGCAAGGCGCCCGCGGTCACCTTGAACCAGGTGGTCTGCCAGTAATACGGCTCCACCAGGATTGTCGCGGAAGCCCATGGGAGGGCCGATTGTCCATACCGGTTCGCGGCCATCACTTGAAAGGCATACTCTCCAGGCAGTGGATTGTGGTAGGCGGCTCGGCGCTGCGCCCCGGCGTCCCTCCACTCGTGGTCAAAACCGACGAGGCGATAACGCAATCTTGTCCGTGGGTTGGGGGTCAGGTCCACAACTTCATAGCCGAACTCAATGCGCTGCGCCGTGGGCTGAATCACGGTTTCCCTGAATTGGGTTTGGCTGGTCGGCAGACTCGGGTGAGGAACGGGCCTATCGTCCACAAGGACCGCGTTGATCGCCACCGAAGGGGGGGGCATTCGTCTCCGCCAGACCTGCCAATCCGCCGGATTCACCACCGCAGCCCCGGCAAGGGTCCCGACCCAAATGCGTCCATCGGCCCCCTTGAGCAGGGCTCCTTGTTCATCCGCGCAGGATACCGAAGGAAGTCCGTCGCTTCGGTCAAACCAGTCGCTTCCAAGCACCGCGTCCTTCTGGGTGATGGAAGCAGTCAAGCCATCGAGATCCACTCGCACGACTCCGAATTGAGAAGCAATCCACAGTCCCTGCTGGCCGTCACAGACCACGCTTCGAGCCAGCCGCGGCAACTCGCCATGCCCGGCGCCGAAGGAATGCCATGTGCCTTGCCGCCACCGGGCGACGCCCGAATCGGTTGCGGCCCAAATGGTGTCGTCGCCGTCCAGGGCGATTCCCCAGATCTCCGTGCTGGCAGAATCTGACGGCGCGGTCAGTCGCCTCCATTTTCCGTTCACCTCCCTCCGCCAGAGCCCGAAACGATATGCCGCCACCACCACCCGTCCTTGACGGTCTTCGGCCAACCCAAACACGGGGAACGCTCCGGCGGTCTCGGGAATTTCCACCCGGACGAATCGCTCGCCCTCCCACTGCCACAGTCCCGCTTCTGTGCCAACCCACAACTGCCCCGACCGGGATTCCAGCATCACGCGGACGATTCCCTCCAAGGCGCCCATTCTCTGGGTACGACCGTCGGGAAATACCCGATTGGCAAAGGCCTGATCGCTGTTCCCGTGCGTTGTGTATCCGAGGATCACCGACCCATCCTGAGATGCGCAGCCTGCCCAGAGAAAACCGCGGCGATCCGGGTCGTGGTTTGACTGCCAACCGGACGAGGTCGAACGGTCCCAGCCATCCCGATAAAGGATCCATATCGCCCTGGTCGCATCCTCAACAATGCCGACCACCGTCTGGCGACGGAACTCCCGGCCTGGGGGCTGCGGCTGGAACGGATACCGTCGCAGCCGGTACAATCCATCGTTGCCTCCGGCCCAAATGTTTCCCTCCTGACCCATGAGCATCGTGCGCAGGAACGGTTTGGGACTCGACTCTGGAAGCGCCACCCGGGTGATCGGCTGATCTGGACCGCTCACCACCAGTCCCAGATCGAAGACGCTCACCCAGAAATTGCCGGACCAATCTTCGACCCCGTCCAATACCGTATGGCTGTCGAAGTTCGGCAGCGGCCGGGAAAAGGGATGAAGCAGTTTCCACTGCGCTCCTTCGAGCGCATAGATCCCAAACGGGGAGGTCACTGCCCAGCGGCGGTCCCGCAGTTGGAAGAAGCGCCCGGCGTGAACCCGCGAGCTGCCGTCGGGAGCGACCAACGGTTGATTCTCAATCTGGGCGCCGCCCAGAAACTGAACCATCGTTCGTTTTCCCTCATGCACCCCCCAGCGCACCCCGCTCGCATCCGCAAGAAAGCGGTCGATCTCCGAACTCGGAGCGTCGGGATAGGTGACTGCTTCAAACCGGCCACCGCGGTCATGGTAGAACCGATTGTCTGTCCGCCCCTTGATCCAGAACCCCTCGTCCTGAACCTCCCCGAGTTTGCCGCCTTGACTCGGCGGCAACCCCTCCTGCTCCGAGATGCGGCGGAATCGCCCGTTCTCGAGCACAACCAAGGCACCATCAATGCCTCCGATCCACAGACGCCCGCTGGAATCACAGCGCAGTTCCAGGATGCGGATTCCGCGGAGGGCCGGCGATTCGTCAGGGCCGACCATCGTGAAACCGTCTCCATCAAATCGAGCCAGCCCATCGGGACTCCCACACCAGAGTGCCCCGTCGGGCGTCTGCGCCAGCGAGGTAATGATCCTTCCCGGCAGGCCGTTGTCCACCGTCCAATGCTCCACCGAGTACCCCACCTCGGCCGGCGTGGGAACAGGGGCACGAGCAGCGCCACTGGGATCATCGGCGACGGCCGAACTGATCGCGGCCAGGAACGCCAGGGCCAAGCCTTCGACAGATCGTTTGGTCTGCTTTTGCTTCCCCATTTGCGGGTAGGCTGGCCTGGCAAAGAGCGGAAGTAAATCGAGGCCATGAATCGGGCTGAGTGTTTCGAAAGGCGCCCTCCACCGGAGGATCTCTGCTGCAACCAAGGGAGTGTAGTGGCCGCCAGCGGGAGGAAGCGGTGACTCGGGCGGCTATCTACTGGGCTCGTGGCGCGAAAGGAAAATGCGCGTCCATCCCTTTGCGACGACCGCCCCCTGGAGTATTCGGCCTGGTAGCGCCGTCCCGGCAGACGCAGTTGTTGATCGAGTCCGTACGTGGTTCCACGGAGGATCTCCACCCGCAAACCACGCAGCACAATTCCGAGGAGTCGCGTAGAGAAGATCCCACGGTTCCACGGATACCCAAGCGGGACGTTCGGGCGTAGTTTCACAGGCATTGGAGACGACCACTCCAATGGTAATAGCATTGTGATTGAGTGCGGTCTGGAAAAATATGCAAAAGCAAATACTAAAAATTACTCGCTTCTTGCTGTTGGCAACGATCCGCTGCATTCCCGGCCAGGCTGACGATGTGGGCATCCTCACGTGGCCAGATGTGCCAGGACTGGCCTCGTCCGATCAATACGTAGTGCATCTGTGCGCCGCGACCAATCAAGCCGTCTGGCAACCTCTGTTCGCCTGGCAAACTGTTGCCGGCACCAATACGGCAACGGACGCCTATTTCTATACGCTGACAAATTGGTCACACACCTATGTCAACTTCGCGGCGACTATTCCCGTGACTGTCGAAATTGCGAAGGCGGATGGCAGTGCCATCACCAACGCAGCCATCCATCCGGCTCGCAAGGGAAGTGTCACAGTTTCGAACGGCAAGGCGTACATAAGCCTAAGCACCAACTGCAGCGTAGCAGTGGACATCAATGGCCAGATGGACCTACAGGACACGGGCTTTGTGGTCACGGGCCCTGCCTCGAGCGATGGTTACCCATGGGAAGGTCCGCCCATCCATACCATCTCCCTGCACAACAATCCTCCGTTGACCGGTGTGCCGGCAACCAATGATCCCTCGGTGTATCTCGTCACGCCGGGCAGCACTCCTCCTGCCACAGGCACCTGGAGCACTCTCTATTTTCTGCCCGGCATCCATAACATCGGGATTGGATATCCAGTTCATGCGGAAAAGAGCTACTATATTCCGGGAGACGCCATCGTCTATGGCTCCTTTCACAACGCGGATCCACAAGATGGTCATAACATTCGCATCTTTGGTTACGGCACACTTTCCCAAACCGGATGGCCGAATCCCAAATACATACCAAACCTTGGCACGAATGATTATGTGTTGTATAACCCAATCGATATTACTGCCGCCTTCGACACCAGCGTGGAAGGCATTACCATAGCTGACCCTTGTTTTCACTCCGTCATGCTGCGAGGTAATTACAGTGCGACCAATTATACCTTGAGCAGTTGGGTGAAGGTTTTTGGATGGCGCGCCAACGGTGACGGCATTAATCCGTTTGGCAACGGGACCATCGCCAACTGCTTCCTTCGTACTCAGGATGATTCCTGCTACGTCAACGGGGTCGGCATCAGCGACACGGTCTATTGGAACGATGCCAACGGCTCTTCCTTTGTCTTGACGGCCTTACCGGAACTCACCGACCGCACCTTGGTGGTGCGGGACTGTGATGTAATCTACAGCCGCGCGCAATGGATCAACTGGTCCGGTGGGCGCGTGTTCAATTTCCGCGGGTTGGGCGGCGGAAACTGCGGTTCCGGCGTCATCTTCACGAACATCAATATCGAAGATCCCCGGCCCACCATGCAAAGCTTCTTCGGTTGTCTCCAAATACCCGAGCCGTACGGATCGGGCACGCGGGCAGCCGGGGATTGGGCGGGAACGATTTTCAGAAACGTGGCCATCGCTGCCACGAACCACAATGCGCAGCCGGAAATTCTCTGGGGCCACACAAATGCGATGATCCACGACCTGATTTTCGACAACCTGACGGTAGGTGGAGTCACAGTTCTCGCTAATATTTTTAAGACCAACGAGTTCGTTGACAACCTGCAGTTCACCAACAGCAATCCTGTCGTCCTGTCCGAAGTGAGCACCGAGGGTGGGCAATTCCGCCTCACCGTCACGAATTCAGGCTGCTACGTCGGATTGAGTGGCACTCAGGGGCAGTCCATTTTCGCTGTTGCCAACAACGGTGTCTATACCCTGCTGGCGAGTTCGGATCTGAGTTTGGAGAACTCAGTCCCTGTTCTCACTAACACCGCGCCGTTCATCTTTTCCGAGACGACGCAGTACCCGCAACGGTTTTATCATGTTGAAGGACCGCGGGTTCCCAATGATTGACTGGTTCATCAAAATATAACACTATGAGAATAATATCAGTCGCTGGTGATCGCGTAGCGATCCTTCTCGACGGGTCCGACACCCATCAGGAATACACCGTGATGGAGGCGACGCTGCCTCCCGGGGGCGGCCCCCCTCGCCATCTTCACCACCGGGAAGATGAAACATTTCTCGTGCTTTCGGGAGAGGTGACGTTCTACGTCGGCGAAACAGTCACGGTATTGAAGAAGGGAGGTTCGCTCTTCGCTCCCCGGGGTATTCCCCACCATTTCCGGAACACGGGTACGGGGGAGGCGGTCCTCCTGGAGATCGCCCTGCCGGCGGGAGTTGAGTTATTCTTTGCCACGGCGGGACAGCCGCTGCCGGACAGGAAGGCCAAGCCACTGCCATTCTCGCGCGAGGATATTGCCCATATGATCGCGATCGCCCCTTCGTTCGGCATTGAAATCCTGACTCCCCGGAAGGGCTGATGCCTGGCTGCCGCAGGTCGCTCCGCGCCTGGGGGCGATAACCGTCTCCACAGGGATCGCCGCCCTGAGTTTCCACACCGATGCACGCCTACATTCTCTGGATTGCTACCGTGGCCTATGCCCTGCATGTGGCCGAGGAATATATGTTCGACTGGAAGTCCTGGGCAGGGTCCGTCCTGAAACTGCCGGTCAACTGGGCGCACTTTGCGATCGTCAATGGAGTGGTCGTCGTCTTGGGGGTCGCCTGCTCCGAGGTGGCCTGGAGCCTGCCGGCATTCTCCCTCAGCTTGCCTGCCTTGATGCTGATTAATGGCACGTTTTTCCATGTACTTCCATGGATTCTGACCCAAGGACGATTCTCACCCGGGTTGGGCACAGCGATCCTCCTCTTCTACCCGACGGCAACATGGGCCTATCTCGGAGCGTGGGCTGATGGGGCGCTCTCACTCGAGGTGTTCCTGCTCTCCCTTTTGTTCGGCACATTGTTGATGGCGTTGCCCATCGCCATGCTGACACTGAGCCAGCGTCCCTATTTCAAGCAACAAGCCCTACCGGTTCATCCGGAAACGAGGTGAACCCACACGGGATCCGCGGATACCCACGCAGGTCTCTTGCGCGTAGATTGAGTGGCATTGGAAACGATCACTCCAGTTCATGAAATTTCTCATCGCGGATGACGATCCGCGGATTCGTTCAATGATCAGGTCGATGCTGGAAAGGCCGGGCTGGGAGTTTTTGGAAGCGCAATGCGGCCGCGAAGCGATCGCGATGCACGAGGCACATGGACCGGACGTGGTCATCATGGATGTCGAAATGAGCCCCATGGATGGCATCACAGCAATGCGTGTCCTGCGACAACGCGACGCCCAATGCAAAGTGCTGATGCTGTCCCAGCACAACAGCTCGAGTTTTCGCCAGGCTGCGACAGCGGCTGGCGCTTTGGCCTACGTCCTGAAGGACGATCTACAGGCTATCATCGACGTGCTCGTCGAGCAAATTCCATCGCTAGGGTAGTAAACAAAGTCTCCGGCAGAAGTTAAAGCGTGCGGCTTCGCTGCCTCGATCAAAAACCATCGGTCCGAAGAAAAAGCTGTGTTATGAAAGCTTACCATTACTTATTGGGAACTGGGTTATTGTTATTGGGAATCGTTCCTGTGTCTGTTCAGGGGCAGTGGACCGACAAAGTGACGAATACCCCTTCGCTAGTGCAGGTCGATTTTGGCCCGTACGGCCAGTACTTGCCGGGCGATGGCGAGTCGTATTGCGTCCCCACATCCGCTACGATGTCGATACTATGGCTGATTCAAAACGGATTCACTCAACTGGGTTCCACCAACGACTTGAGCGACCCGACAAACCTGGAACTGATCATCGCGGGACTGATGAACACCACTCCTTCGGGCGGTACATATTGGGACGGCTACGCCAACGGAGTCATCACGTATTTCAATGCGCGTGGAATCAGCGCCCAGCAGGTCACCCGGGCGTTCACATCCAACCCTGATATAGGGTGGTTGTACACCAATAATGTCAATCAAACCATTGTGAACTTCAGCGTCGGCTGGTTCTATCCGAATCCCGCTGGCCAGATGACCAACTACGCCAACGCCGGCGGGCACGGACTGACCCTTCTGGCCGCCGATCCAATTGCCGAAACGATTACGATCAATAACCCCTATCCAGCCTCGTTCCTCGCCGTGCCCAATGTACCGGCCAGCAATCCACAGACTGTGAGTATCGTTCCGGTTCCCACGGACTGGACCATCCAAGGCCTGGATAGCACCCTGGCCTACTCTCAAATCGTAACCCCGGAACTGGGAGTGGATGCCGGTTTGTTGGCAGTCCTTTGGACCGGCGATGCTTGGACGATTCAGACGAATGCTCTGCCGAGTCAGCCCGACTATTCCCCTCAACCGTGGCCCTTGTCTGACTCGCAGTCCATCAACTCCAACGGGGGAATACTGGAAGTGCTCGCGCCGGTAACGGGATCCGGAGGCTTCACCAAAACAGGGGAAGGTTTGCTCCGCCTCCTGGCCGGCAACTCAACCTCGGGGGGCAACACCGTGGGCGATGGTATTCTTGGCAGTACCGAAACGGCCGGAACTCCATTGGGCACAGGAGGGCTGGTGATTACAGGGGACGCAACGATCCAACTGGAGCCGGATGACTCCACCCCGGCCGACATTACCCTTCAAATCGCACCCTCCGGTTCGAAGACAATTTTTATGTCCAATGGTTCGGCTCAACTGGCATTTGCCCGCGGCGCCAATCCTTCGCTGACTGTAATGCTCGGTGGATACACCGATGGCACTAACGCGAATTTAATCATCACCCATCCAGCGGCATTGGTATTGGCGCCGGGCCTGGGATGGGTGGGGCTAGGCTCAACCGAGCGGGTGATCGTTTCCGGGTCCAACGAAAACTTGCCACCGCAGTCTCTGGGGATGGTCTCGCCGGCGTTGCTTGTTCAGGACAATGACACGAATGGTTCGCTGGCATTTATGAAGTACGACGAAACCAATGGATTTGTGTTGGCTGAGCTGACGTCCTCCCGCCATCTCCCCATTGGCCAGAGTACCGGCAAGACCCGCTATGCGGTCGATACCCCCCAAGTCGTGTCAGCGGGTTCGACCGTCTCGGCGGCCGCCCTGATGGTGAATGGTGAGTCGGTGGGTTCCGGCGGTGGCACCACCACGCTTCAGATTGGATCGCCAGAGAAAGGCAGGTTCAACGGAGTGATCCTTAACTCGGGTTCAGTAGATGTCAGCGTTCTCGATTTCGGATTAGCGAGTGCTTCGCTCGCCGCCAGTGGACCGAGTAACCGCATTTCCAGCTCAATTCAATTCGGCGGGATTTTGACGAAGATTGGCCCAGGCACCTTGGATTTGACTGGAAGCAACGCCTTCTCAGGTTCAATTCGTGCGAGCGGTGGACGACTCAACCTCGATAATGTCTTTCGGTTCTCAGTGCTGGAACTCGAGGCGGATACGACGGTTGGCGTGGGCCCGAACGGTGTTGTCGACGGCCCAATTAGTCTTCCGGCCGAGGGGTCTTCATTGGTTTTGGGTGGGGGGCAGGTATCACAGCTCACCGCCCAACTCGATTCAATCATTGAGGGATTCGGAATCGTCGGCGTCGGCGGCGCCACCAATTTCGTCAGCGGCATTGTCCGGGCAGGGAGTACCGCAGGGAATCTGGTCTTCGACGGCCCGGTTACATTCACCGGGAGCTCCGAGTACTACTGGACCCTGAGCGCTTTCAACGACGATGCGGATCCGGGATCAACCCCGTGGAATCGGATGACGTTCAACGAGGATATGGTGATGCATGGAACCCAGTTCTTCGTGAATTTTGCTCCGGGAATTGATCCTGACGGCGGCGACCCGTTCTGGACTCAATCGCATTCCTGGACTTTGTTGCAGTTTAATTCGAACTACAATTTTCACGTGACTAGTGGAAATTTTGTATTCGCCTCCGGCAATTTTGATATACTTTGGGATTCTACAAACAACAAAGCCTTGATGCAATTTACTCCGAATGCTCCGACTCCACCGCAGACGACCATCGCGCTGAGCGCTGATGGGACTAGTATTATCATCACCTTTAGCGGTACTCTGATGCAGGCCCCTGCATTGAACGGTCCATGGCTGCCGGTGCCCAATGCCACGTCACCCACCTACACGGTTCCAAATGTTTCGCCGAGTTTGACGTTCTATCAGTCCACCTCCGCAAGCTTGCTGGCGCCCCAAGTTGCTCACCACCCGGTGCATGGATTTAGACTGCGACAGAATTGACTTGCGGAGCGATAACGCGAAGTGAGGTGGTGACGACGTCGGAAAAGCGAATGAACTCTATCCATAGTCTGAGGCTTGGCCGTTTGCGATTGCCCAGACTTTGGACGCAGCTTCGGGGAATCAGTCCCCGCGGGCACCAAAGTCACTTGCGAGCTTAACCTGAATGCCCCATTTCGTCCTCGCCTGCGTCCAGAATGCTCTTGACGTGACCTCGCCAAAGTGACGCAGGGAGAGTGAGAGTCTGGGCCGAAGAAAGGACCAGAGGATGAAAGGAAAACGACACAGTACGGAAGAGAAGATCCGGATGCTGCGGGAGGTGGACGGCGGGAAGCCGATCCGTGAGGAGTGCCAGGAGAAGAACATCTCGGAGGCGACGTACCATCGGTGGCGTCAGCAGTTTGGGCTGATGGAGGTGAACGAGGCCAAGCGGATGAAGGAGCTGGAGGGTGAGAACTCTGAGTTGAGCAAGTTGCTGGCGGAGTCGCTACGGAAGAACCGGCTTTTGGAGGCCGTATGCGAAAAAGAGCTCTGAGCCCGGTGGTGCGCCGGGAGGAAGTGAAGCGGCTACACGGCAAGGGAGTGTGCTCGGTGCGTGCGGGGTGCCCGGATACTGCGCCTGGCCCGGTCCAGCTACCGGTACCGGAGGACAGGCCCACCGGATCAGCAACGCTGGCTGCACCGGAGGTTGGCGGCGCTTTCCCAGAAGCGTAAGCGTCCTTTAGACCCCATCTGGCGAAGTCCCGGACGGGGAGAAGTGCCACCCGCGACCGCAGTCGTGCGCGGCGCCGGCCAGCGTCGCCACGCCGAGCCACCCGCCTCCGGTGGCACGGAGGATCCCTGACTCGACCTCGCGAGTCTCGCGTCCCGGCACGCCGCCGAGAAAGAGACCGGCGTTCGCAGCGAGGCCGGCGGAATCCCCGACGGGCAGCGCCAGGACTCGGGTTCCGGATTCCAACAGCGCTTGACGAAACTTCTCCCAAGCGTAGGCGCCAGGAGTAGTGGACCCCGCGGGATGGACGTGGCCAATCCCGCCCGATCCATGAGGAGATGAGAATGTAGTGCCAAGGACCTATCGCGTTCTCTTAACACCTTGATAACACCTGAGATTCAAAAAGGCACTGTCGAAGACGGGCAAGAGAGTCCGACCCATAATCTGCTGGTGTTGCCGCGCGACCACCTGGAGCAAACGCTGGACACTCGCGAGGTGGAAGTAGACCAGAAACGCCAGCGGGCTTTGGAGGCGTGGCGGAAACAGGGCGGCCCGTGGGTTCGTCGCTACACGCGACCTCGATCCCATTCCGCCAGTTCCACCGTGATGCCTTCCGGTCCATAGAGGAAGACCAGCTTTCGGTCATGGAAGTCCATGACCTCGTTCCGCAACTGGACGCCGTTCGCTTTGAGCCGCGTCACCGCGGCCTCCAAATCGTCAATGGCGAAGCAGACGTGGTTGAACCCCAGCTTGGTGAGGTTGCGGATCGCCGGGTCGGGAAGAGGATCCGGGTGGCGGTACTTCAGCAATTGCACCTCGGTTCGCGGGGAGGCGTTGGCGAGGACGAGCGTGACGTGCTCGGCCTCGATGCCCTCGACCCCCATGTATTTCGAGAACGGTGGGCCGGCGATCACGACCGACTTCTCCTCCTCGAATCCCAGCAGGCCGAAGAACTGCTTCGCCGGCTCGATGTCTCTCACCACGATGGTGAAGTGGTCGAAGTGTTTGATCATGCTTTGCTCCTGTCAGCGGTTGGTACTCAGCCTGGCATGTGTTGATCGAATCGTCGTCCAACCCGACCGTGGCTTCTCACCAGAGCCAGCCAACTTCAATTGATACGCATTTTATTTTTTAGGCTTCACGGAGGAGGAGACCGGACGACAGGCCGTGAGGATGGATAAAAGACTGGACCAGTTCCAACTCAATTGTCCGTTTGCGCTTGTCGCCAAACCTCAGAGGTGCTCTCTCAGAGCGTCGTACAGACGCTGACCATGACCCGGTTGAATCAGCAGACGGCCGCGGTGCTGGACGCCGTGAGTCGGTGCGAGACTTTCAAGATCATGCGCCATGGCAGAGCGGTCGGTTACCTCACGCCCGAGCCGCCGATTCCGAAGGCCAAACGCGGGGCGGAAATCGATTGGGATGAATATTTCGGTTGGGTGCGTGCCCAGGGATAGTTTCCCGTGAATGACGTTGAGCGAGCCCCTGAATCCCCCCCCGGTGATCTATTGCGACACCAATTTTCTTCAGGCCGTATTTTTCGATCAGGCGGAACGGACGCCGCTCGCGGAGCAGTTTCTCCGCCGCAACACTCAGCCCGTGTTGGTCGGAGAGTTGGCAGAACTCGAGGCGGAGAAGCCGTACAACTCCCCGGCTGTCGTGTGTTCGCCTCGTTCGAAACGGGCAGTTCCGCGCGGGCATTGGCCGCGGTGTTGCGCCTTGAAACGTTTCCTGCCCTCACTGCCCGTGAACGTGAGCCGCCAGCGATGCTCCGGCGCCAGTAAACCCTGTCGGAGAGGAGACACGGATTTCACGGATTCTCACGGAAAAGAATGGGGCTCGATCCGTGTGAATCTATGAAATCCGTGTCCACACTCTGCCCCAGTCTGCATTTGAAGGAATCTATCGGGCGTCCGCAGCGAGGCGCTCGTAGGTGGCCAGCGCCTGGCGGTAGTCGGCGATCAGGCTGTCCGGTGCGATTCCCTGGCTGCGCGCGATCTCCTCCTTCACCCGTTGCACCAGCCACTCCGCTTCGACTTTCCGGGGGCGGAGCGGCCGGCCGGGCATCACAAAATGCCACGGCGCCGAATGCGCGAATCGAAAGCGTCCCCCGGGCCGCGTCTCGAAACAACGCCAAGCCAGCCAGGACGTGGTGCGCGGCCGAAACCGGGTGGAGATCCGGCTCTCATACCCTCCCTCGTCCGCACGCTCCGGCTGCGGCTCCCAGTGCTGATCCACCTCGCCGTTGACCAGCATTTCTACGCGTTCCAGCGGGTGCTCGCTGCGGACGGTGCAGGTCACTTCGAATTCCCCGGAATCGCCGGTGACGGACAACGTGGTCCCTGGCCCCAGGTCTCCAACCCGGGCGAAGATCATCGGCCCGGTGGTGACGAAGCTGCGTCCGGCCGCCAAACCCTTCATCCAGGATTCGAAATCAAGCGGCCCTTCCAACTGCACGTACACCCGGCTGAATCCCAGCGGCACGGGATGGACGCCGTTGGCGGTGCCGGCGGAGGGCTGCATGCGGAATCCGCAGTTCAACAGCGCGTAGTAGGTCTGGAATCCGTACAACGTCCACCCCCGCTCGTCGTCGGTTCCGGTGCCGGGAATCCCCATCCAGGACGGCGCCGGCACCGCCCAGTCCCGAATGGCGTAGGCCGTCTCCCAATGGTGGTTGTTGGCGAGTTCAAACAGATCGGGCTTCAGGATGGGCACCACCGCGAGCGACCAGGGCCAGTTGTGCTTCTCCAAGTCCAGCAGGCCTCCTTCGGCCCGGGCCTTGGCCGCCAGTCCGGCCAAGGGAAACACCGGCATGTCGAAACGGGTCCGATGATTCAGGATCAGGATCGCGCCCAGGGTGTGCTGGACGCTGCCGGTGCGGAAGATCTCGTACTCGGTGTTTCGGGGATGCCAGACATGGGTGGCATCCACGGACACCGGCCGGTCGCCGAACTCGCCCGCAAATCCCAGCGTGCTGGCGCTCGGCGCCACGGTCGAGGTGGTGGTCCAATCCACCATGGGCAGGGCCACGTTGACGTCTTCGGCCAGCAGGACATTAGGCAATTCGGCCGGGTCCCGGTGATGATGCACGTCGCCCGAGTACCAACCCCGATCGGCCATCCGGATCCAGCGTCGCAGGGAAATTACCACGTCCGGCGCCCCCTGTTCGATCACCACTTCCCGCGTCGCCGGAAGCCATTCCTTTCCGCGCTGGGCGGTGAAGGTATAGCGCCCGGGCGGGAGTTCGACCTGGAAGGGGTGCGCCGAGAGCGTCACATGGCGTTCCGCCGATGCCGGCTGGTTTCCATGGCGGCGCTCGTAGCGGATCGCCGATCCCTGCGCCGAGGCCGACTTGGGAAAGTACGCCGAACCGTCGCTGCCCAGAATGGACAGCCGGGCCGGCAGGATTTCCCCCGTGGCGTCATCCACCACTTTCCCCTCCACCACCACCCCTTCCGGGCGGCCCTGGGCAGTCGCCTGGAGAACGGCAACGGCCGGAGGATTGGCCGGGGCGGAAACCGGCGCCGGGAGGGCGGCAACTCCGATCCAGATGCCCACAATGATTCCCAGGGCCGGAGACTTCATGATCGACAGGCTAAAACCACCCTCGTGAAAGGCGCAATGACGGTTCCGCCGGGCCGGATTTGAGGGGTGCATCTCAGTTTTGCCATGGCCTGAAAGGCCTGGAGACTCCAGCCCGAGGCAGCGCGTTGGGCGCTGCCCCGGGGGTTTGCATGGCAAAACATCCGGCGCCCTGGAGGGGCGACAGAGCCTCCCACGCCCCTCCAGGGCGCACGATTCGATGGAGCATGAGCCCCAGGGCATCGCCGGAGGCTCAGCCCTTGGCCGTGTCTATGACCCCGTCAGGGCAAAAAATGAGATGCGCCCGATTTGAGGGGTGCCTCTCAGTTTTTGGGAAGAGGTTAGGGACGGTCCTGTGCCTTCGTGGGCGGCACTCCCAGATGACGGCGCTCCCGGAATCCCTCATCCCTTCGTTTCTGGGTTGGATTTGCATTGAATCGCGGCGGGGCTGCTGCGTGACTGGGTCCGCCGAAACCATGCCCACCGCTTCGACGGCGAATGTCCTCAGCCGGCCGGTCCTTTCCCCGGGCATGCTGTCGTCGGCTGTCACGCTCGCTGCCGGGTCCTCCCTCCTGGGGGCGGTCCCCGATCCTGCCCTCGTTCCCAGCATCTTCCGTCCCGAATCCGTCCCGGCCGACTCGATCCACCAGTTGTCGCTGTTCGTGCTGGCGGTGACCGCGGGAATCTTCCTGGTCGTCTTCGGCCTGATCGCCTACGCGACCTGGCGTTTCCGCCAGCGCCCTGGCGACGACGGGCGCGAGCCCGCGCAGATTTATGGCAGCAATCCCGTCGAGGCGGCCTGGACCATCGTGCCCCTCATCATCGTCGTCGTGCTGTCGCTCGCCACGGCGCGGGTGCTCCATGAGGTCCAAAACGCGCCGATGCCGCCGTCTGCGCTGGAGGTCGAGGTGGTCGGCCACCAGTGGTGGTGGGAAATCCGGTATCCGAAGCTGGGCATCGTCACCGCCAACGAACTCCACGTGCCGGTCAGCAGCCCGGCAGACCGCCGTCCGACCTACCTGGACCTGCGGTCCGCGGATGTCATCCACAGCTTCTGGGTGCCGCGCCTGGCCGGAAAGACCGACCTGGTGCCCGGCCGCCGCAACCGCCTGTGGATCGAACCGCGCCGCGCGGGGCTGTTCCTCGGCCAGTGCGCCGAGTATTGCGGTACGCAGCACGCGAAGATGCTGCTGCGGGTGATCGTGCACACGCCGGAGGATTTCGAGCGCTGGGTGCAGTCGCAGCGGGCCGCGCCCGGACCGGTGCCCGATACCGTGGCGCCGGGACGCCGCGTGTTCGAGCAGACGGCCTGCGTCAACTGCCATGCGCTCGACGGCACGATTGCGGACGGACGCTTCGGACCCGACCTCACGCATCTCATGAGCCGCGACACGCTGGGTGCCGGAGCCGCGGCCAATTCCCGCGACAACCTGCGCGAATGGATCCGGCGTCCGGACCGCTTCAAGCCCGGCGTGCTGATGCCGGCGATGAACCTGTCCGACACCCAGCTCGACCAATTGGTGGACTACCTTGTGACCCTGCGATGAAAACCGTTTCCGCCGCCATCCCCCGGACGCCCGCCGCGGAATCCGCGCCGGTCGGGAAGACGTGGCTGGAGATCGTCCACAGCTGGGTGATCACCGTGGACCACAAAAAGCTGGGCCTGATGTACATCCTCTACGGCCTGCTGTTCTTCGTGGTGGCGGGTCTGGAGGCGACGCTGATGCGCCTGCAACTGGCCTTTCCCAACAACACCTTTCTGTCGCCACAGGTCTTCAACCAGCTCTTCACCCTGCACGGCACCACCATGGTGTTTCTGGTGGGCATGCCGATCCTCTTCGGATTCGCCAATTACCTGGTACCGCTGATGATCGGCGCCCGGGATCTGGCCTTTCCGAGGCTCAACGCCTTCGGATTCTGGCTCAGCGCCTTTGGCGGCTTCCTGCTGTATTTCAGCCTCATCGGCGGCATGGGCATGACGGGCGCGGGCAGCGCGCCGGATGTCGGCTGGTTCGCCTATTCGCCGCTGACCGCCAAGGCGTTTTCGCGCGGCCACAGCACGGACTACTGGATCCTGGGCATCCTGGTCGGCGGCTTCGGCAGCATCGCGACCGCGGCCAATCTGGTGACCACCATCCTCTGCATGCGCTGCCGCGGCATGACCCTCGGCCGGATGCCGCTCCTAGTGTGGCTCAACCTGGTGATGTGCGGGATGGTGCTGATGGTGATCAGTCCGCTGACCGCGGCGCAGATCATGCTGCTGCTCGACCGCTTCCTGGGCGCCCATTTCTTCGACACCCAGGCGGGCGGCTCGGCGGTGCTGTGGCAGCACTTCTTCTGGATCTTCGGGCATCCCGAGGTGTACGTGCTCATCCTGCCCGGATTCGCCTTTGCGTCGGAAATCATCCCGGTGTTCTCTCGCAAGGCCATCTTCGGCTACCCGGTGATGGTCGGCGCCACGGTGGCCATCGCCTTCGTGAGCTTCGGCGTGTGGGCCCACCACATGTTCACCGTCGGCATGACCGCCGTGGGCAACACCTTTTTCGCCATCTCGACCATGCTGGTCGGCGTGCCCACCGGCATCAAGATCTTCAACTGGATCGGCACCATGTGGGGCGGGAAGATCCGGCTGGCGACGCCCATGCTCTTTTGCATCGCGTTCCTGTTCCAGTTCCTGATCGCCGGCTTGACCGGCATCATGCTGGCGGTCGTGCCCTTCGACTGGCAGCTCAGCGATTCCTATTTCGTCGTGGCGCACTTTCACTTCGTGCTCGTGGGCGCGCTGCTCTTCACCATCTTCGCCGCCATCTATTACTGGTTCCCCAAGGCCACCGGACGCCGCCTGAGCGAGACGCTCGGCAAGTGGCATTTCTGGGTGTTCCTGATCGGCTTCCACATGACCTTCGACACGATGCACCTGCCCGGGCTGCTGGGCATGCCGCGGCGCATCTACACCTATGAGGCGGGACGCGGATGGGATCTCTGGAACCTCATCTGCACGGTGGGCGTCGCCTTCCAGGGCGTGGGCGTGCTGATCTTCGTGTTCAATCTGCTGCGATCCCTGTTCAAGGGCGCGCCCGCCGGTCCCGATCCCTGGGATGCCTGGACCCTGGAATGGGCGACCACCTCGCCGCCCCCGGAATACAACTTCGCCGAACCGCCGGTCGTGCGCAGCCGGCGTCCGCTGTGGGACCTCAAACATCCGACCGATCCGGACTGGAAATATGAGTAATCCCGCCAGCCTCACCGCGGATGCGCCGGACGCCACGCCGGGCGACGCCTGGACGCCGCCCTCCAAAGGCAAGGTGGGCATGGCCTGCCTCATCCTCGCCGAGAGCGCCATCTTCATCATCTTCGTCGTCGCCTACCTGTTCTATCTCGGACGCGACACGTCGGGTCCCAAGCCCGGGGAGGTCCTCGAGCTCCCGATCCTGAACAGCATTTGCCTGCTCTCCAGCAGCGTGACCATCACGCTGGCGGTGCGCGCGCTGGAGCGCGGCCTGCCGCGGGCCTTTCTGGGCTGCTGGGCGGCGACGATTGCGCTGGGCGGCTGGTTCCTGGCGGGCACGGCGCTCGAATGGCGCACGCTCATCGTGAAGCACGGGCTGACCCTTCAGACCAATCTCTTCGGCACCACCTTCTACTCCCTGGTCGGCCTGCATGCCTGCCATGTGATCGTGGGACTGGCGATGCTGGGCATCGTGGCGGCGCTGGCCGTGGCGGGAACCGTTCGCCGCGCGCACGCGCCCCGCCTCGAAGTGCTGGCCTGGTACTGGCACTTCGTGGATGTGGTGTGGATCGTGGTCTTCACCGTGGTGTACGTGATCGGACGCTGAACCCGGCCCTCCCCATGAACGAGCCCAACCCCACCCCCGGCCGCGGCACGATCCGCGTGCCCACCTCGAGCGGGTGGCCCCTGGTGGCGGCCTTCGGATTTTCGCTGGGATTCGCCGGCCTGCTTACCCATTGGATGGTCAGCATCCTCGGCCTGGTCTGCCTGGCCTCCGGCTTGGTGGGATGGTTCCGCGAAGTGCTGCCGGAGGAGGCCGAGGCGGAAGTTCCCCTGGAACCCGTGCCCGCCCCGGTGGCGGTCTCGGCCGCCGGCGTGCGTCATCTCGAAGTGGGCGAGCAGGGGCATCGCGGGCGCTTTCCGCTGCAGCGGCATCCGTACTCGGCCGGCCTGCGCGGCGGCCTGGTGGGCGGGACGGCCATGGCGGTGCTGGCGATACTCTACGGCGTGGTCGCGCAGCGCAGCGTGTGGTATCCGATCAACCTGCTGGCGGCCTCCGCCTCGGCCACCCTTTCCGGAATGTCCGACGATCAACTGCGTGCCTTTCAACCCTCCGGCCTGGTGCTGGCGTTGATCATTCACGGCATCGGATCGGCGCTGGTCGGGCTGCTGTATGGCATCGCCCTGCCCATGTTCCCGCGGCGTCCGGTGTTGCTCGGCGGCGTCCTGGCGCCGCTGTTCTGGACCGGACTCCTGCACTCGGGTCTGGGCGTCATCAATCCCGCGCTCCAGGCGCGCATTGACTGGCTCTGGTTTTTCGCCGCGCAGGTCGCCTTCGGAATGGTGGCCGGCTTCGTCGTCGCGCGCCGCGAACGCATTGCCACGCTACAGTTCGTGCCGTTCGCCATGAGGGCCGGGATCGAGGCGACGATGGATTCGAAGCGGAACCTGCCGCCGGAGGGAGGGCCGCTCCCATGACGTATCCGGAGACCACGAGGCCCCGCTGGAGACCGACCGGTCTGCTCCTGCTTTGGTTCCTGCTGGCCTTCGCTCCCGGCTGCGGACGGCTTCCCGGCAAGCCGACGCCCGCGCAGATCCCGCTCGAGCCGCAGCAGATCACCAATTTCGTCGCCCTATACCGCGAGAATTGCGCCGGATGCCACGGCTCTCACGGCCAGGGCAACGCCGCCCTGGCGCTCTCGAATGCGGTGTATCAAGCCATCGTGGACGACGCCACGCTCCGCCGGGTGATCGCGCAGGGTGCGCCGCAGTCGCTCATGCCCGCCTTTGCCCGAAGCGCCGGAGGATTCCTGACCGACTCCCAGGTGGACATCCTGGTGCGCGGCCTGCGGGCGAACTGGGCCAAGCCCAATGCGCTCGGCGGCGCCACGCCGCCACCTTATGCCGCGTCCACCAACGCGCCCGGGGATCCGCGCCGCGGGGAGGCGGTGTTCACCAAATTCTGCGCCCGCTGCCACGGGACGGACGGCACCGGCTCCGGCAAGGTGGGATCCATCGTGGAGGGCTCGTATCTCGCCCTGGTCAGCAACCAGGGGTTGCGCACCACGGTGATCGCCGGACGCCCCGAGCGGGGGCATCCGGACTGGCGCCAATGCCTTCCCGGGGAGCCCATGTCCGCAGCCCAAGTCTCCGATGTGGTGGCCTGGCTGATTTCCAAGCGCCCGGCGTGGCCGGGACAGCCCTACGCCGCATCGCCCGGAACCCGAGATTGAAGGAACCGCCATGCCGACCCCGCCGAATCCCGCCCCCGATCCGACTTCCGCGCCTCCCCGCAAGGTTCCGCGCCGCCAGTGGCTGATGCCGATCGGGATCGCGCTCAACGCCATCGCCGGCGCCCTGATTGCCGTTCCCGTGGTGGGCTACCTCCTGGCGCCGGCCAGCCGGAAACAGCGCCGAGCCGACCTGGATTGGGTCTCGCTCGGCGACCTCACCCAGTTCCCCGTCGGCGAGACGCGCCTGGCGACGTATCGCAATCCGCTGGTGCGTCCTTGGGACGGCGACACCGGTGACATCGCCTGCTGGGTGCGCCGCATCGGCACCGCCCAACTCCAGGTTTTCGCCATCAACTGCGCCCATCTTGGATGCCCGGTGCGCTGGTTTCCGCAGTCGGAGCTTTTCATGTGCCCCTGCCATGGCGGCGTGTATTACGCCGACGGCTCGCGCGCCTCGGGTCCGCCGCCGCGCGGGCTTTTCGAGTACGACTACCGGATCGAGGGCGGGCGCCTGTGGATCAAGGCCGGCCAGATGCCCACGCTGGCATCGCCGCCCAGCGTGGCTGCCGCCGGGCCGACGAAAGGATGCTCATGCGCCTGATCCGCGCCATCGCCGCCTGGCTGGATCAGCGTCTCCAACTGGGGAAGCCCATCGGAGAGGCGATGTCGCATCCGGTGCCGCGCAGCAGCGCGAGTTGGGCCTATGTCTTCGGCAGCGCCAGCCTCACGCTGCTGATGCTCCAGTTCGCCACCGGCATCTGCCTGGCGATGGTCTATGTGCCGTCGGCCGACGAGGCGTGGAACAGCCTGCAGGTGCTCAACCAGCAGCAAACCTTCGGATGGTACCTCCGGGCGCTGCACGGCTGGGGCTCCAACTTCATGGTCGCCATGGTGCTGGTGCACATGATCCAGGTGTTTCTCTTCGGCGCGTTCAAGTATCCGCGGGAACTCACCTGGATCGTGGGCGTGATCCTGCTCCTGATGACGCTGGGCATGGCCTTCACCGGACAGGTCCTGCGCTTCGACCAGGATTCCTACTGGGGGCTGGGCATCGGCGCTTCCATCGCCGGGCGGGTGCCGGTGATCGGCGCGCCCCTGGTCAAGCTCATGCTCGGCGGCCCCATCATCGCCGGGGAGACGCTGTCCCGCTTCTTCGCGATCCACGTCTTCATCGTGCCCGGCGCCCTGATCGGCTTCGTCGGACTACATCTGCTCATGGTGTTGAAACTCGGGGTAAACGAGTGGCCGACTCCGGGCCGGGTGGTCCGCCGGGAAACCTACCTGAAGGAATACCATGAGCTGACCCACAAGGACGGCGTGCCCTTCGTGCCGGACGCCTTCCGCAAGGACCTGGTCTTCTCCGGCGTGGTGCTCTTTGCCGTGGCCGCCTGCGCGGCGGTGTTCGGCCCGTTCGGTCCCAACGGCGCGCCCGATCCCACGGTGGTTCAAACCGTGCCGGCGCCCGACTTCTTCTTCCTGTGGCTCTACGCGGCCCTCGCGTTGCTGCCGCCCAACATGGAGACCTTTCTCCTGCTGGTGGGGCCGGCGGTGGGCATCGGACTCCTGATCGCCCTGCCGTTCATTTCCGGCACGGGCGAGAAGAGCTGGCGTCGGCGCCCGGTCGCCGTGCTGCTGGTGGCCCTCACCGTGGTGACCCTTGGCGCCCTGACCCAGCTCGGGGTGCATGCACCCTGGTCGCCCGACATGAACGCGTGGAGCAGCACCCCGGTGCCCGACGCCTATCTCAACGGGCGCAGTCCGCTGGAGCTTCAGGGTGCGGTCGTGCTCCAGGCCAAGCAGTGCCGCAACTGCCATGCCCTGGGCGGCGAAGGCGGACGCCGGGGTCCGGAACTCGATACCGTCGCCACCCGTCTCACTGGCGACCAACTCTTCCGTCAGATCCTGCAGGGCGGCGGCAACATGCCTGCCTACGGCAAGAACCTCAGTCCGCCCGAGGCCACCGCGCTCGTGGCCTTCCTCAAGACCCTGCATCCCCTCGGCGAACCTCCGGCCCGCGACGCCTCCCAACTGGGCGCCGTCGTCCGCTGACGATTCGTCAGCGGCAATCCCTATCTTCGTCATCACCTCCTTTGCGGCCTCTGCGTGAGCCTCACCCCAAGGACGCGGAAGCCACAAAGGGCCGACCTGAATAACGACGGGAAACAGAGTGCCACGTCATCAGATTAGGGCATGGCAGCGGTCGGTCTCGATTTTGGGGACTGTGGATCTGGACACGGATTTCAAGGATTCTCACGGAGAGGAAAGGGCACCCTCTCTGTCTTCATCCGTATTCCTCCGTGAAATCCGCGTCTCGTTTTTTCAGTCAGCGTGAATCCAAAGCGCCGTCGTGCATGCCCAGTCAAAAAATTGAAATACGCCCATTTTCAAACAGGCCCTTAATTCCGCAGCGTGTGATGAGCGCGTGTGAGTAACCAGTCCGCGTCCGCACGGTCCAGAGGTGCAGGATGCACTCCCTCATCCCCCGGCCCATCCGGAGGCTTGCGACCGAAGGACGGCTTCTGCCAGCGATGATGCTCGACGTGGCCATCGGCAAACGACAGCACGGAGCCCCGTTGATGGAACGCGCCCGGCGCGTGAAACGACTCATTACCGGTCTCCTGCGGCAGCGCGAAGGGGGTCCAGCAAATGCTCGGAAACTCCACTTCGATGAACACGTAGATATCGAGCGGGCCCAGCAAATCGGCGGTAGTACGGTAGTAGAACGACTCCATCGGGCGGGTATTCAACGAAGGAACCCGCTCCCGGTTGTTATTGATGACCTCATTCATTGAATAGCTGCGATACTTGGGAATACGCTCCCCCTTGACCACGTAGCGGCCGGTGTCGGCCGGGCAGCCGTAAATCGCCGGAGATTTCAGGTACGGTGCGAAGCCGGCCCGGCGGGGATCGGTCAGCCCGCCCACCGTGAGCGGGCCGGTCCTGGGACCATGAATGACGCTCTCCACCCATTGAGTTTTCGAAAAGGCGCTCGGACCGCCGAAGTTCACCGGGACCTGACCGGCACTGTCGTCTCCATACATCGCGAACGTGAGCATCAACTGCCGGTGATTGTTGAAGCATTGCACCCGCAACGCCCGCGCCCGCGCCTGGGAGAGCGCCGGCAGAATCAAGGCCGCCAAGATCGCGATGATTGCCACGACGACCAACAATTCGATCAGCGTAAATCCTCGTCGGAACTGGCAGGCGGAATCCATCGGGCAATCTGGGACGGAGCTTTCGGTCTGGATACAGGTCAGTGGCCCGAGAGCCAGCAATTGCTACTGAGACTCCGCTCCGGACTTGGAGATCGGCATGGATGATTTGATTTAGCACTTTGTGTGCCTTTTGGTTGCGATTTCGCCGCGTTGCAACCTTTGCGGTCTTTGCGTGAGCCTCAGATGGCCGCTTCCGCAGGCGCTGCTTCTCCACCCTCGCCCGGCCGCCATCACCTCAGCCATATCCCTGCAGAAGAGAACCGCGAATGGACGCCAAGAGGCGCGAATTTCAGAGGGAAACAGAGTGCCAGGTCCTTTGTCTTTTCGGTGCTGCTGGTGGCCGTCAGCATGGTGACTCTTGGCACCCTGGCCGCCCGACATGAACGCGTGGAGCAGCACTCCGGTGCCCGACGTCTCTCTCAGCGGGCGCAGTCCGCTGGAGCTTCGAGGAGCGGTCGTGCTCCAAGCCAAGCAGTGCCGCACTGCCATGCGCTGGGCGGCGACAACATGCCCGCCCACGGCAAAAATCTGAGCCCGCCCGAGGCCACCGCGCTCGTGGCCTTTCTCAAGCCCCTGCATCCCGCCGGCGAACCTCCGGCCCGTGATGCGGTCCAATGGGGCGCCGTCGTCCGGTAAGCACTCCTCAGGATGAGCCCCACGCGATGGGCGCAAAGGCCGCAAAGGTCGGCGGCGGATGCCCTGTCCCTTGCGTGCCGCGACAGCGACTCGATGGATTTGCATGAAAACGGCCCGGCAGTCGCGGGGACTGCCGGGCCGGGCCGAATGGGCCTTTGCAAGCTACTGTGACACGAGACGGTAGTAACTCGGGCCGGAGGGGCTCAGACGCAGGACGCGGCTGTCGCCATCGATCACAGGCAGTTCAGGAACGGGTTGCCAGTCGGGGGCACCCAGCGACTCTGCCTTTTGCAGCGTGTAGCCGGTGGTGTCCGCCGGCCAGCGCAATTCCAACTGGACCGGGTCACTGGCCAGGCCCGCTGTCAGGGTCGGAATCACCGGCGGCATGCAGTCGGCCAGGGGGTTCTGGCCCGCGTCAGGCCCGCAGGAGCGGACCACCCCATAGCGCACCCGGCTGACGAAGATCTTGTCGCTGAGCACGAATCGGGCGGCGGCCTGCGGCCCCTGATTCACGCCCAGGAACTTCATGTTGGGGATCTCCCAATAGGCCGTGCGCCAAGCGTCCGTACCCTCCAGCGTCACGTAGAAACTGTCGGGAGTGAAGGCCAGTGTGACGAGCCCGTTGGCTTCGGTCTGGTACACCTCCGGTTTGAAACGCGCTCCGGCCAGCGCAGGATCGTCGTAGTACTCCACGCAGATGGCCAGATGCGCGGGCGGTTGGCTGGAGGGTCCCAGAGCCTCGTCGGTGATGGCAAAATTCAGATATTGATGGGGGGCGGAACCGGAACCGTCCTCGCGGGCCGGCCGAATGGCGGTGCGGCGGTCCGAGACGGGGCCGGCCTCCTCCTCGATCATCTCCTGGTCCCCGCCGCTGCTGCCCACGTCGAGTCCGTTTCGGATGTCCTGGGCCAGATTAAGTTCGGCGAAGCTGCCATAGGCGCCAGTGCAGATGTTCGGATCCGCAACGCAATCGGCGAGGGGGTCCTGGCCGGCCAGGGGATGGTTCCCCACCCGCAGGACGGCGAGTTCCACCCTCGAGACCGCCACGCTGCCATTCTCCGAGATGAACCGGGGGCCGGCGGTCCGGCTTCCGGCGTTGACCCCCTTCAGGTTGACCGCGGGAATCACCCAGGAACGGCGGATCCAGACTCCGGATCCGGCCAGCAACTGGCGCTGATCCTCAGGGACGAAGGCGAGGCCGCCCGTATCGTCGGTGGCGTAGGCTTCGGGGCCAAACCGCACGTCGAGGCCGGCAAACGCCGGATCGTCGTAGAAGCTCACGCAAACCTTGACGGCGCGCGGGTCGTTGCAGGGCTTGCCGAGGTAGTCCTCCGTGATGCCAAAATTGAGGTAAGAGCCCGCGGGCTGGACGGCCCGCCGGCGGTCTTCGGCGGGACCCACGTCCTCGGCGAAGGTCACTGTCTGATCCCCGTCATTGATCACCTCCAGGTGGTTTCCGGTGCCGGCATGGATATCCAGGCTGGCCAGGTTGGTCTCGGGCTCCGGGTCGCAGGTGTCGGCGGGAAAGAACTGGTTGATCGCCTCGGGTTCACCGAAGGCGCCCTGGGGACCGAAGGCCACCGCCCGCACGATCAGGTTGGGCACGCCTTCAAACCGGATCGTGCCGCCGTTGACGCCGCCGGCGTTGGAGGCGCCCTGCGCGTTGGCGGGAATGGAACCGACGAAGCGCGATCCATCCGATTCTCGGATCCCGTTGGAGATCCGGAAGAGGATCCAGTTCCACTTCCGGTTCCGCGCCTCCACCGCGACCTGGCCACCCAATGGAAATGTGATCTCCGGCAGGATGCCGGTGAGGAAGTTGAAGTTGCGCGGTTCTCCCGAGGCATCGAACAGTGCGGCGTCTCCATAGGCCTGTATCAGAATGTCAATCGTCTCGTCGTCGGCCCACTCTTCGTAGAAGGCATCGGCCACGTTCAGGTAGTTCCCCAGGACCTTCACGCCCTGATGTCCGCCGATGGTGAACGCCGCCGTGTTCTGGTCGCCGCCGGAGAGGAGGCTCAGGTCCGGAGTCCAGTTTTCCCCCGGACTGGGCAGAAGTTCATCCGTGGAAATGAAGTGGACGCGCTGGGAAGCATCAATGGTCGGGGGCCATTGGTCGGGGTTGAACGGACCCGTCTGCGCGCCGAGACGCGGGACGGCAGCGGCCAGCAGGAGCAGGCCGGTGATTAGCGTGTATGGTTTCATAGTAGAATAAAATCCCCGGGGGACGCCGCGCATCGCGTCAAGCACGGTGCGCGTGCGCTATCGGTGGAGCCTAGATCCAGACTGCGGGCTGACCGGACCGATTCAACCATTCCGCCAAACGGGGGAAGCGTCTTTCAGTTTTGAGCGAAGGGGCGCGCACGGCCAGCGAAGGGACAGTCCCGCGAGAGGTCTTCGCAGTTCTTCCGTAAAATCCCTGCCCCGTGTTCCTCCCCATTCGCCGCGAGGAAAGGGTGTCCTGGATCCCCGGTCCGCCAAAATGGAGACGCGCCACCCTGGGCTCGTTCTCGCCTTGGCGCCCGAATCGGATAGTGTCGCGCCATGAAGATGGCCGCATGCCTCCCGTGGGCGCTCCTGATGCTCTCGTCCGCCGCGGCCGGTGAATCGTCCGCCGACTGGGCCGAGTTTCGGGGTCCGACCGGCCAGGGCCACGCCGGCAATCCAGGCCTTCCGCTGCATTGGAGCGCGACGAGCAACGTGGTGTGGACGGCCGACATTCCGGGCAGTGGCTGGTCCTCTCCCGTGATCGCCGGCGGACGGGTCTATCTGACCACGGCCGTGGATGAAGACGGCGGCCGTTCGTTGCGCGCGCTGGCCGTGGACGCCGCCGACGGGAGGATTCTGTGGAATCGCGAGGTGTTCCGTCCTGAAGGGGCCGGTCCGGGGATTCACAGCAAGAACAGCCATGCCAGTCCGACACCGCTCTTCCGCGACGGGAAGCTCTATGTGCACTTCGGACACCAGGGCACTGCCGCTTTGGACCGGGACGGCCAGGTGCTGTGGCGCCAGACCTCGCTGAAGTACTCGCCGGTGCATGGCAATGGAGGTTCTACCGTCTGGGCGGATGGTGCGCTGGTCTTCAGTTGCGACGGCGGGAGCGATCCATTCGTGGTGGCGCTCGAGGCTGCCACGGGGGCGGTGCGCTGGAAGACCGCGCGGGTGACCCCGGCGCAGAAAAAGTTTTCCTTCAGCACGCCGCTGTTGATCACCAATGGAGGCCGGGCCGAGATCATCAGTCCGGGAAGCGGCGCCGTGTGCGCCTATGATCCCCAGGACGGCCGCGAGCTGTGGCGGGTGCGCTATGGCGAAGGGTACTCGGTGGTGCCGCGTCCGGTGACCGGCCACGGGTTGGTGTTTCTCGGGTCGGGATACGACCGTCCGGTGGTGTATGCGGTGCGTCCGGCCGGCGCCTCGGGCGACGCGACCGACAGCGCGGTGGCCTGGACGGTCACGCGCGGCGCGCCGAACACGCCTTCCATGCTGCTGGACGGCGACGAGCTCTACTGGGTTTCCGACGCCGGCATTGCGGCGTGCGTGGATCCCAAGACGGGGGCCAGTTTCTGGAGCGAGCGCCTGGGCGGAGGATTTTCGGCGTCCCCGATCCTGGCCGACGGACGCCTCATCTTCATCAATGAGGAAGGGACTGCCTTCGTGGTCGCCCGGGGACGCGAATTCCGTCTGCTCGCGAAGAACGAACTCGAAGAGCGGACCCTTGCGAGCCCGGCCGTGGCGGACGGGGCGCTGTTCCTCCGGACCGAGGGACACGTCCGGCGCATCGGGGCGCCGGTGCGGTAGTGGTCATTGGTCCGTGGTTCGTGGTTCGTGGTTCGTTGCCAATGCCTTCCCCAGGGCCGCAAAATCCCTGCCCAGGGCGGGTTCACTTCATCCTTTATCCTTCGTCCTTTCCACCACTGGATTCCGGTGATCCTGCAAACGCCAGAACCCAACGTGCAGCAGACCCAGCAGCAGGAGCAGGAGACCGTTGGTGACCACGCCGGCCACGACCGGCGAGCCGGGGAAACTGTCCGCAGCCACCAACAGGGCGAGGGCGATGTTGCGGTTGGCGGTGCCGAGCCCGGTCACCCGGCGCGCATTCCGGTCGGGGCCGCCCGGCTGGAATCCCAGGAACAACGCCACCTCGCTGACCAGGATCATGGCCAGCAGCGCCATCGGCCCCGTCGAGAGGATGCTGCGCGCCTCGGAGACCACCACGAAGATCAGCGAGAGCGCGCCGACGGCCTCCGAAAGCACTTCCGCCGGCCGCACCAGTCTCCGCGTGGTCTCAGGAAAAAGGTGATGCGAGGCGATGCCCAGGGCGAGGGGTGCGGTGGCGGTGGCCAGCAGGGTGGCCAGGATGGAAAGCGCCTGAAAGCGGAGTTCGCCCGAGGGGGGAAGCAGCGCCAACGCGCCGCGGGTGGCGATGGGAGTGAGAAATGTGCAGAAGACCGGGAACACGGCGGTCAGACCGGCCGCGAGCGCCAGATCGCCCCGCACCAGGCGGGTGAACACGGGCACGACCGGGGCGAACGGCGCCGCGCCGAGCAACACCATGGCTACCGCGGCAGGCGCCGGCACTCCGAACGCCTGCACCACCACCACCGTCACCCCCGGCACGGCCAGGAAGTTGACCCCCAGCAGAGCCAGCAGCCGCCGCCAGTCGCGAAGGGCCGTCCAGACCTCCTGGGGCGTCAGGCGAAGCCCGGCCGCGAACAGCAGCGTGAAGAGGGCGGCCCCGGACAGGACCTTGATCGCAAAGGCGGTCGTCACTGGACCCGAACGGGGTGGGGCGACGCTTCGCTTAGCCGTACGCTGGTGGAGTTACCGCGGCGGGAGAAACGAGGAACGATGACGTCAGAATGCTGAAGTGATCCGTGTCGGATCCTCTTCTCATCTGCTCCCCGCAAGCTTCTGGTTCGCGTCCGATCTTCACGCTCTGGTGACGGAGTTCCCCCGCTCCCACAGCGGCCGTTCTCCTCTAAAATTCGCGTCCCCTGCCGTTCCGTCGCGGTTCTCTTCTGCATGGATACGCCTTAGACAAAGTCATGCTCCTCGGTGCGCACGACCAGCACGGGACAGGGCGCATGCCGCACGATCTTCTCGGCCACGCTGCCCAGCAGGGCGTATTTGAGTCCCGTGTATCCATGGGTGGAGATGATCAACAGGTCCACCTCGCGGGACTTCGCGGTTTCGGCGATCTCCTTCCAGGCCCGTCCGAGCCGAACCTCCGTCTCGACCGGCACGGAGGCGCCCAGTTCCTCCGCCGTCGTCTGCAATTGTTGCCGCGCCTTGGTCATCCGTTGCTCGTCCATTTCCTGCGGCTCCACCGGCGTGTAGGCGAATTCGCCGGGGAAGACCATGGGCTCGATGACGTGGAGCAGCACCAGCTTGGCGCTGAACTGTTCCGCGAACGGCAGGGCGTACCGGAGGGATTTTCGGGAATGCTCCGAGAAGTCCACCGGGACGAGGATCTGGCGGATGTGAAAGCGCACCGGCGCCAGTTCGGTCACTGGAGCACTCGCGACGCGATGTCCCGCGCGGTCGGTGACCACCACGCGGGCCTTGGACTTTTCCGCGGCTGCGGAGCGCCGGGATTTGGGATCGGGCTTCATGGGAACAGGGCTTCGGGTTCAGGAGATGTATCAAACGCTATCGGCCATGGAATTTCGGACTTCCGGGGGAAGAATTGTCTTCCCGCGGGCCAATGCCAGAAAATCTCCACGCCGCACCGCGCGCGGAATCACTCCTCCCGCAGGTTCCCAGGAACGTGAAGGAGCCCTTTGGGGATTGGCCTGAAAGGCCTGGAGACCCCAGCCCGGGGGGGAGCGCGATGGGCGCTGCCCCGGGTTGGGAGTGAATGGGGACGGCGGGCACCCTGAAGGGGTCTCAGAGGCTCGGAGCTCCCATCGCGACGCCACCCGGGACTCCCATCTCTATGGGTCCTCGACCCTCTGGTGGAATTCCTCGGGGCTCCGCCGCCTTTTCGGGGCGCAGACGGATGGGGAATTCCTCGCCCAGGGCATCGCCGGAGGCTCAGCCCGTGGGCTGGGGTCTGCGGCCCCGTCAGGGCCAAAAAGCTGAGAGGCGCTACGCGGCGATTCCGTTGGACTGCGTTCTCTTGCGTCAATTTATAGGAGCAGATATTCACCAAGAAACCTCCCATCCCATGACCCTTGAGAATGCGATTCGAGTCCTGGCCGGAAGCCTCGTGCTGATCAGCGTGGCGCTGGCGCATTTCGTGGATCCGGCGTGGCTGTTCCTGACGGTCTTCGTCGGACTGAACCTGATCCAGTCGGCCTTCACCGGCTTTTGTCCGGCGGAAATGGTCTTGAAGCGGCTCGGGGTCGGCGGCGCCTGTTGCGCGCGCGATCCGAAGCGGGATTGAACTTGGCCGGGCCCAGTTTCCACCCGCCATGCCGTCCATGCCACCGCCCCGCCTGTGGAGCATGGCTCTCCTGCTGACGCTTCCGTGGCTCGCCGGCTGCCATCGCGAAGCCCCCGGCCCCAACGCGCCGCGCGCCGCGCATCCGGCGGTGGTGGTACGCGTGGCGCCGGTTACCGCCGGAGGAGAGCTCGTGCAGGAGGAAGTGGTCGGCACCGTGCGATCCCGCCGGCGGGCGCTGGTGGAAGCCAAGGTGGCCGGACGCATCGAGGCGATCCGGGCCGTGCCGGGGCAGCGAGTCGCTTCCGGTGACGAACTGGCCGTGCTGGATGCCCGCGAATGGGCGGCCCGCCGTGATCAGGCCCAGGCGGCCCGGGAGCAGGCGGATCGCGACCTGGAACGGGTCGCGCGGCTGGTGCGCGACGGGGCGGCGACGCCTTCGGAACGGGATGCCGCCGGATCGCGCCAGCGCATCGCGGCCGCCGCGGAGGCGGAGGCCGAGACGATACTGGGGCATGCCCGGGTGACGGCGCCTTTTGACGGGGTGGTGTCCCGCAAGCTGGCGGAGGTGGGAGACTTGGCCGTTCCCGGACGCCCGATCCTCGAGGTGGAGGATCCTTCCAGCTTGCGATTCGAGGCCGATGTACCGGAAGCGCTGGTGGACCGCCTCGCGCTCGGCGTCCGACTGCCGGTGCGCGTGGCGTCGCAGGTGGCGTCCATCGAAGGTGTGGTGAGCGAGCTGGCGCCGGCGGCCGATCCGGCGACGCGCACGTTTGCGGCGCGCCTGGACCTGCCCGCCGCCACCGGGCTTCGCGCGGGCCAGTTCGGACGCCTGGCGGTGCCGACCGGTCCCGCCTCAGGGGCGCATGCCCCGGCGTCCGCCGTGTTCCGGAAGGGTCAGATGGAGCTGGTGTATGTGGTCCAGGACGGACGGGCCCGCCTGCGCCTGGTCCGAACCGGGCGTTCCGCCGGCGGCCAGATCGAACTGGTGTCCGGCGCCGCCGTGGGGGAGAAGGTGGTGATCGAGGGCGCGGATCAGCTTCACGACGGTCAGGAGGTCCGGGTGCCATGAGCGCCCGCCGCGGCGCCCAGGAATGTGCCTGTCCGCTCCGCACGGGCTGCCGGCCTGTCGGGGACCGGTGCCCATGAATCCGGACCCCTCCAGCGGCTCCAGCGGAGTGGCCGGGCGCATCGCGGCGGCGTTTGTGGATTCCAAGCTCACGCCGCTTTCCATCGTCGCGTCCCTGCTGCTGGGAGTGGCGGCCGTCTTCCTGCTGCCCCGCGAGGAGGAGCCGCAGATCCAGGTGCCGATGATTGACGTGCAGGTGGCGATGCCCGGGTTCTCGGCCCGCGAGGTGGCGGAGCGTGCCACCCGCCCGATGGAGAAGCTCCTCTGGGAAATTCCCGGCGTGGAGTACCTCTACTCCACTTCCCGCGAGGGACAGTCCCTGGTGATCGTGCGGTTCCGGGTGGGATCGGATCCCACGCGCAGCCTCGTGGCCGTCAGCGAGAAGCTCCGGGACAATTTCGATCGGATCCCCCACGGCGTGTCGCCGCCGCTCATCAAACCCCGGGCGATTGATGACGTGCCGGTGCTCACGCTGACCTTCCACAGCGACCGGTACGATCATCTGATGCTCCGGCGGCTGGTTCAGGAGGTGGACGACGCCGTCAAGCAGGTGCCCCAGGTCGCCGAAACGCAGGTCATCGGCGGCGCGCGGCGCGCCGTCCGGGTGTTGCTCGATCCCGTCCGGCTGGCCTCGCGCCAGATCACTCCTGCGGGTCTCATCCCGATGCTGCGCCAGGCTAACCGCCAGTTTCGGTCCGGAAGCCTCACCCATGAAGATCGCGAGGTCGTCGTGGAAACCGGCGCCTTCCTCCGCAGCGCCGCCGACGTCGGCAACGTCGTGATCGGGGTCTCGGGAGGCCGTCCGGTGTCCCTCCGGGAAGTGGCGGAGGTGGAGGACGGCGCGGAGGAGGTGACGCAGTACGTGCTCTTCGGCCGCGGAGCCGGATCCCCCGAACGGGATGGACTGGACGGCGAGGGGGGCGAAGAAGCCGCGGTGACCTTGAGCGTCGCCAAGCGGCCGGGCGCCAACGCCATTTCAGTGGTTCGCGACGTGCTGCGGCGTCTGGAGCCGCTCCGCGGGACCGTGATCCCGTCCGAGGTCGGCATCACCGTCACCCGCGACTACGCGGCCACCGCGGCGGAGAAATCCAACGAGCTCCTCCTGCACATGGCCCTGGCGATCCTCGGCGTGTCGGCGCTGATCGGCATCGTCCTCGGCTGGCGCGAATCCCTCGTCGTGGCGGTGGCGATCCCGGTCACGCTGTCCCTGACGCTGCTGGTTTTCTACCTCCTCGGCTTCACGCTGAACCGCATCACCCTTTTTGCGCTGATCTTCAGCATCGGGATCCTGGTGGATGACGCCATCGTGGTGGTCGAGAACATCGTCCGGCATCTGCGGCTCCCGGAGAATCGGGGCCGCTCCGCCGCGGCGGTCGCGGTCGAGGCGGTGGGCGAGGTGGGAAATCCCACCCTCCTGGCCACCTTCGCGGTGATCGCCGCGGTGCTCCCGATGGCGTTCGTGGGCGGGCTGATGGGGCCTTACATGCGCCCCATTCCCATCGGCGCTTCTGCGGCGATGTTCTGGTCCCTGCTGATCGCCTTTGTGGTGACGCCCTGGGCCTCGATCCGCCTGTTGCGCCCCGGCGCTGCGCGCGGGCATGGGAATCCGGGCTCGGGCCGGGAAGACCTGCTCACTCGCGGGTACCGGCGCGTCATGACGCCGCTCCTGGAGCATGCGGGATGGCGCTGGGCCTTTCTGGGCGGCGTCACCGCGCTGCTGCTGGCGGCCCTGGCCACCGTGCCGCTCGGATGGGTGAAGGCCAAGATGCTGCCCTTCGATAACAAGAGCGAGTTCCAGGTCATCCTCAACATGCCCGAAGGCAGCTCCCTCGAGCGCACCGCGCAGGCGGCCCGCGAGATCGCTGCCACCCTCCGCGACGAACCCGAAGTGACCGACTACCAGATCTACGCGGGCATCGCCGCGCCGTTCAACTTCAACGGACTCGTCCGCCACTACTTCCTGCGGTCCGGCGCGTCGGTGGCTGATCTCCAGATCAATCTCCGTCCGAAACACGAACGCCGGGCGCAGAGCCACGAGTTCGTGAAACGGGTGCGTCCGCGCATCGCGGCGGTGGCCGAACGCTTCGGCGCCCGGATCGCGGTCGCCGAGGTGCCGCCGGGACCGCCGGTGCTTCAGACGCTCGTGGCCGAGGTGTACGGACCGGACGACGCGTCCCGCCGCCGGCTGGCGGAGCAGGTGCGCGCGATCTTCCAGGAGACCCCGGGGGTGGTGGACGTGGACTGGTATGTCGAGGACGACCAGCCCAAGGCGCGGTTCGTGATTGATAAGGAAAAGGCGGCGCTTCACGGAATCAGCGCGGAAACCCTCTCGCAGACGCTGCGGATCGCCGTGGGCGGCGATTCCGTGGACCTCATCCACCTGCCCCAGGAGAAGGAGGATGTGAACCTCATTCTCCAGTTGCATCGGTCGGCGCGGTCGAGTCCGGAGGAACTCCTCGCCCTGCGCGTGCGCAGCGGGGACGCCAACGCCCTGCCGGAGCCGGGGACATCCGGCGCCGCGCCGCTGGTGCCCCTGCGGGAGTTGGTCCGCATCGAACCCGGGGTGGTGGAACAAAGCATCCACCGCAAGAATCTGATGCCCGTCACCTACGTGATCGGGGATGTCGCCGGGGCGGCGGAAAGCCCGGCGTACGCGCTGATGCAGATGAACCGGTCCCTGGCCCGGCTGGAGGTGGGTCCCCGCGGTCCGGTGGCCATCCACAACCTCGCGCAACCCACGGCCGACGACCGGCCGGCGGTGAAATGGGACGGGGAATGGCACATCACCCTGGAGGTCTTCCGCGACATGGGCCTGGCGTTTGCTGCCGTGCTGATCCTGATCTACGTGCTCATGGTCGGCTGGTTCCGCTCGTTCCTCACGCCATGGATTGTCATGGCCGCCATTCCCTTTTCGCTGGTCGGGATCCTGCCAGCCCACGGAGTGATGGGTGCGTTCTTCACCGCCACCTCGATGATCGGCTTCATGGCGGGCGCGGGCATCGTGGTCCGGAACTCCATCATCCTCGTGGACTTCATCGAGCAGCGGATCGCCGAGGGCCTGCCGATCCAGCAGGCGGTCGTGGATGCGGGCGCGGTGCGGTTTCGCCCGATGCTCCTCACGGCGCTCGCCGTGGTGGTGGGCGCCGCGGTGATCCTGTTCGATCCGATCTTCCAGGGCCTGGCGATCGCGCTCATGGCGGGGGAGATCGCCTCGCTGGGGATCAGCCGCATGGCGGTGCCGGTGCTGTACTTCATGGCCCATCGCGGCCGGACGGCACCCCGCCGCGGGACGCCCGGGCTTGCCCATCCGGCGGAAGCCTCCACGATGGCCGCGGGATGAACCGCGCGGCGATCCGTCATCGCAGGCCGGCCCATGCCACGCTGTGAACGGGATTCCGGGCAGTTCTGAAACGGAGGCGTGGCGTCCGATGGCGCTGCGCGCCGGACTCTGCCTCGCAGCCGGGGTGGGGGGGTGGCTGCTGCGGGCTTCCTGGCCGGCGGGGTCGGCCGGCTGTTTCGGGGTCGCCTATGTCTCGGGGGTTTGGGATCTGGCGCGGTCCGTCGCACGCGATCTTCGCGGGCTGCGCTTCGGCACCGAGTTCCTCATGCTGCTGGTCGCCGTCGGCGCCGTGGTGATCGGCGCCTGGGCCGAAGGCGCCCTGCTGCTGGTGCTCTTCTCGTCCTCCGCCGCCATGGAGGAATTCGCCGCCGGCCGCACGCGACGGGAGATCAGTGCGCTGCTCAAGGGCGCTCCCAAGACGGCGCGGCGGGTGGTGGACGGCCGCGAAACGGAAGTGACCGTGGATTCCCTCGAACCCGGCCAGCGCGTGCGGGTCACGGCCAACGAGCAGGTTCCCGTGGACCTCGAGATCATCCAGGGTGAAAGCGCCTGCGACGAATCCACGCTGACCGGCGAGGCGGATCCGGTGTCCAAGCAGCCCGGCGACACAGCGCTCGCCGGCACGTTGAACCTGTGGGGGGTGCTGGAGGGCCGGGTGCTCCGTCCGGCAGGGGACAGCGCTCTGCAGCGCATTATCCGGCTCATCCACGAGGCCAGCAGCCAGCGGGCGCCCATCCAACGGTTCACCGATCGGTTCGGCACGCGCTACACCGCGCTGGTCGTGGGCGGATGCATCGCCTGGTTCTTCATCTCCTGGCGGATGCTGGGTCATCCGCCCTGGGTGGGATCCGGGGAGACCCGCAGCGCCTTCTACCGGGCCATGACCCTGCTGGTGGTGCTTTCGCCCTGCGCCCTGGTCCTGTCGGTTCCGTCCGCCATTCTCTCCGCCATCGCCTGCGGGGCGCGGCATGGGGTGCTCTTCCGAGGCGGCGCCGCCGTGGAGAACCTGGCGGAGGTGTCCGTGGTCGCGATGGACAAAACGGGAACGCTCACCGAGGGGGTGCTGCATCTCGAGGGAGTGGACGTCCTGCAGGGCTCGGATCGGGACATCCGGCTGGCCGCGGTCAGCCTCGCCCGGTTGTCCAATCACCCCGTCTCCCGCGCCATCGCCCGGGAACTGCGCCGGGCAGGGTGGGAAGCCGAGCCGGTGGAGTCCACGGAGACCGTGCCGGCGAAGGGGATTCGCGGACGCTGGCGCGGCGGACCGGCGGCCCTCGGCAGCCGGGGATGGGTGGAGGCCAACGGCGTGCCTGCCGCCCTGCTCGGCTCGGTGCCGGCGATGTCCGGAGGCGGATCGGTGGCGTGGGTCTGCGGCCCCGGGGTCGTGGCCCGGCTCCGGCTCCGCGACCAGTTGCGGCCCGCGGCACGGCATCTGGTGCAGCGGCTTCGGTCCGCCGGGCTGCGCACGGTGATGCTCACCGGGGATCACGACGGTGCCGCGCGTCTCATGGGCGAAGGTGCCGGGGTGGACGACGTGCGGTCCGGTCTGAAGCCTGAGGACAAGGTGGCCGCGGTGCGCGAACTGCGTAGCGGCGGCGGTGTGCGGGTGGCGATGATCGGCGATGGCGTCAACGATGCCCCGGTGCTTGCCGCAGCGGATGTCGGCCTGGCCATGGGCGCCCGCGGATCGGACGCCGCCCTGGAGGTGGCGGACGTCGTGCTGATGAACGACCGGCTCGAGAACATGATCTTTGCGCGCGACCTGAGCTGCCGGGCGCGGACCATCATCCGCCAGAATCTGGTAATCTCCCTCGGCACCATGGCCGGCATGGCCCTGCTCAGTCTCGTCTCGGCCCGCCTGCCGCTTTCCCTGGGGGTCGCCGCGCACGAAGGCAGCACGGTGATCGTGGTGCTCAACAGCCTCCGTCTGCTTTGGCCTCCTTCGGAAGGAAGAAGGATGAGGGAGGAAGGATGAAGAGATGGCCTTTGCGCGGCGGCGCCATTGCGGCCAGCGGGTTCGCGTCCGTTCGCGGGAGCGGTCACTCGTGCACAAACTCCGCGTGCAGCGCGGCGTAGCGTCCGCCCAGGGCCAGGAGGAAATCGTGCGTGCCGCGCTCCACGATGCGGCCCTGGTCGAGCACCAGAATGAGATCCGCATGCCGCACGGTGCTCAGCCGGTGCGCAATGACCACGCTGGTGCGCCGTTCGAACAGCCGCTCCAAGGCCTGCTGGATCATCCGCTCGGACTGCGGGTCCACGGCGCTGGTGGCCTCGTCGAGGATGAGGATGCGCGGGGCGGCGACCATGGCCCGGGTGATGGTGATCAACTGGCGTTCGCCGCCGCTGAAATTTGCGCCGCGCTCGCCCACTTCGGTGGCGTAGCCGGACGGCAGGCTCAGCATCAATTCATGGGTGCCAAGCCGTTGCGCGGCGGAATACACCTCCTCGTCGGCGGCCTCGGGACGTCCGAATTTGAGGTTGTCCATCACCGTGCCGCTGAAGAGGAAATTTTCCTGCGTCACGATGCCCAACTGCCGGTGGAGCGACTCGAGCGAATGCCGCCTCGGATCGTATCCGCCCTGCACGCTGCCGTCGGGCGCGGTCTCGCCGTCGAGCCGGATCCGCCCCTCCTGCGGTTCGTAGAAGCGCGCCAGCAGGCTCACGATGCTGGTCTTGCCCGAACCGGTCGCGCCCACCAGGGCGACGGTCTGGCCGGCGCGGACCTGAAACGAAATGTCCCGCAGCACCCAGCGATCCGGAGGCGTGGTGTCGTAGCGGAACCCCACGCCTTCGAAGGCCACATCGCCGCGCAACGGCGGCAGCGGTGAGGCGCCGGTGGCGTCCCGGACCTGCGGCTCGGTGTCCAGCAGACCGAAGATCCGCTCCGCGCTGGCGGCGCCGGAGAGCAGGGCGTTGTACAGATCGCCGAGGGTCTGGATCGGCCCGAAGAACATCCCCAGGTACAGGATGAAGGCCGCCAGCTCGCCGACGGTCAGGTGGCCGCCCTGCACGCGCAGACCGCCGTAACCCAGCACGGTGGCGGTGGCCACGCCGGAGAGGAAACCCACGAACGGCATGTAGGTGTGAAAGACCCGCGCCGACCGCACCCAGCGTTCCGTGAAGTCTTCGTGGAGACGCCCAAACCGTTCGAGATTCTCCTCCTCGCGTGCAAAGGCCTGCACCACGCGCACACCGGAGATATTCTCGGCCATGGCGGCGGTCAGGCGGGACATCGTGCCGCGCAGCCGGCGGTAGGCCTCGCGTCCGCGGACATGAAACCAGTGGGTCGCCAGCGCCAGCGGAGGCAGCACCGCGCACACGGCCAGCGCCAGCCGCAGATCATGAACCGCCATCCAGCCGACCACGCCGGCCAGGGTGAGCAGGCTGGAAAGCAACTGGCTGCCGCCCCAGGTGAGAATGCGGTCCAGCGAGTCAATGTCGGTGTCCGCGCGCGCAATGATTCGGCCCTGATGGGTGCGGTCGAAGTAGTTCAGCGACAGGCGCTGGATGTGTTCAAACACCGCCAGGCGCAGGTCGTTCATCGCCCCCTGCCCGACGGTGACAGCGGCGCGGACGGTGGCCACCGAGAGCGCCCAGCCGATCAGCAGGTTGACCAGGTAAAGCAGGCTGACCAGCCCGATGCCCCGCGACGCCTCGATGGAGATGCTGGATCCCGCTCCCTGCGCGGCGGCGCCGAGGGCGGGCTCCAGGTAGCGGTCCATGCCGAGTTGGACGAGCTTCGGCCCCAGCAGGGTGGACGCTGTCGCCAGCCCGCTGAGCACGAGATTCAGCACCAGGGCGCCGCGGTACGGGCGCGTATAGGCCATCAGGCGGCGGAACAGCGATCCGCGCATCGCGGACTGCGCGAACTCCTCATCCAGGGCAATGTCGTCGTGAACCGCCATGGTGTTCAGGAGACTGGCGCCACGGCCGGAAGCTGCGACCGGAACAGTTCGAGAAATGGCCCCTCCCGGGCCAGCAAGGCCGCGGGAGATCCTTCGTCCACGAGGCGTCCCTCCTCCAGCACCAGCACGCGATCGGCCCGGCGCACGGTGGCCAGTCGTTGCGACACGACCAGGGTGGTGCGGCCGCGCATCCACGTCGTCAGCGCCTCGCGCATCTCGCGCTCCGTGGAGGGATCCACCGCGCTGGTGACGTCGTCCAGCAGGAGGATCTGCGGATCCATCAACAGCGCCCGCGCCAGGGCCAGGCGCTGGCGCTGTCCGCCGCTCAGCGACACGCCGCGTTCTCCCACGACGGTGTCGTAGCCTTGGGCCAGTTCCCGGATGAAGCCATCCGCCCGGGCCGCGACCGCGGCCTGGACGATGGCGTCGCGGCCGGCGTCCGGACGCCCGAAGGCGATGTTGTCCGCCACCGAGGCGCTGAACAGGAAGGTCTCCTGAAACACGATGGCCATCCGGCGCCGCAGCGCCTGCCGCTCGAAGTCGCGAACCTCCACGCCATCCACCCGCACCCCGCCGGAATCCGGATCGTAGAACCGCGGGATGAGCGCGAGCAGGCTCGATTTTCCGGCGCCCGTCGGCCCCACCACCGCGACGGTCTCCCCGGGCTGGATCTCCAAGGAGAGCCCTTCCAGCGCCCATGCCCGGGATCCCTCGGCGCGTTCCGCAGGACGCGGGGCCGGTTCCTCGGTCCGGAGATCCAGCGACGGGGTGCGGGGATGCCGGAAGAAAACGGACTCAAAGCGGATGGATCCCGTCGCGGGCGGATTGGACTGCCCCCGTGTTTCGCGCGGCGTCCCGGGCGGCTGAAGGATCTCGTGGATGCGCTGGGCAGCGGAGCTGGCGTTCTGAACGATGTTGGTCACCTGGCCGATGACGCCGATGCGGCCCCCGAGGGCGATTAGGTAGAACAGGGCCTTGGCGAGATCGCCCAGCGGCAGCTCGCCCGCGATCACCTGGCGTCCTCCGGCCCAGAGGATCAGCGGAACACCGAGCCCGAAAACGAATTGGGCGAACGGCACGCGCGCAGCCCAATAGTTCACCGCGTCCAGCAGTTCGCGAAGGTAGTCATCGCGGCGCGCCCGGAAGCGCGCCACCTGGGACGCCTCGCGCGCAAAGGCCTTCACGACCCGCACGCCGGCGATGTTCTCCTGGATCACCGTGCTCATGGCGCCGTGCCGGTCATGCACCCGGCGCCAGCGCGGCTGGAGCCGCACGGCAAAGAAGCCCATGGCGGCCACGGTCGGCACCAGGGACAGCAGCGTGAGCAGCCCCAGCAGCGGACTCAGGGCAAACACCAGCACCACGGTGCCGACCACGCCGGCGGCGACATCCACGCTGAACAGCAGGCAGACGAAGAGGAACTCCTGGAGGCGCCCCACGTCGGTGCTCGCCCGGGAGATCAGTTCCCCCGTTCGCGCATTGTCGTGCCAGGAAAAGGCGCGCCGCTGAAGGGCGTCGTACACGGCCGACCGGATGTCTCCCAGCGCGCGCTGGGCCGTCCGGTTGCGCAGCGGTCCGAGAAAGAGCCCGATCACCGCGCGCAGGGTCACCAGGGCCATCAACGCCATCACCGCGTGACCCAGGGAGAATCCCGGCGGCGGATCGGGCTGTCCCAGGGCGGTGATGGCGTCGCCGGGGATCTGCGGCAGGTAGAGTTCGATGCCGATGTTGACCAGGAGCAGCCCCACCGAGGCCGCGACTGCGCCGGGGCGCCGTCCCAGGAAACGCACGATCTCGCAGAGAGCCCGCGCGGCGGAAATCCCGGGAGCTGGAAGGATTCTATTCAACCGCGCGCCTCAACCCAGCAGCCGGCTCACCACGCCGCTGAGGACCCGTCCGTCGGCGCGCCCGGCGGCCCGGGCCTGGGCCGCCTTCATCACCACGCCCATGTCCTTCTTGCTGGAGGCGCCCGTCTCGGCAAGGACCGCGCGCACCAGGGTCTCCAGTTCCGCCTCCGACAGCGCCTTGGGCAGGAACTCCTCGATGATCGCGAGTTCGGCGGCTTCCCGGGAAGCGAGTTCCGGGCGTCCGCCCCGCTCGTATTCCTCCCGCGCATCCCGCCGCTTCTTCGCCTCGCGCTGCAGCACCGCCAGCACGTCGGCATCGGACAACTGATCGGTCTTCTTCTCGATCTGCGCGTAGCCGAGCGCGGACTTGACCAGCCGCAGCGTGGCGGTGCGGTCGGCGTTGCGGGACACCATGGCGGCCTTGAGCTCGGCCGTGAGCGTTTCCTGAAGGGTCATCGGGGAAAGAAAAAAGGGGCCGGGGGGCCGCCGTCGCGTGGATCAGGACTCCGATGCCTGGAGCTTGCGCATCTGGTCGCGAACCACCGCGGCGCGCTCATAGTCCTCGGCCCGGATGGCTTCATCGAGCGCCTGTTGCAGCTTCTCAAACTCGGTCAGCGGACGCCGGCTGCCGATCTCCTCCATCCAGGCGCGCAGCGAAGCGACCTCGCCGCTGTTGGCGAGCAGATCCTCGCGGCCGTTCTCCCGGTAGAAGGCCTCCAGCTCCTCGAGTCCTTCCTCGATCACCCCGCAGGCCTCCTGGAACTTCTTCCGCCGCACCAGCGCGGTGCCGCGGGCCCGGGTGCGCATCATCAGGAGCTGCGGCACGAACTGCAGGAGGGACCACGCCAGCTCATCGGAACCGGCATATTCGGCGACGAACTCGAATACCCGCAGGTTCCGCTCGCAATCGCGTTCGACCGCCGCGAAGTCCTCGAGCTGGAAAAAGCAGATGTAGCGGTGGTGATACTGGATGCACTCCTGCTGCAGCTTGGCGCAGGCATCGGCGTCGAGTTCGAAGTCCTCGTCGCTGCCGTGCTCCTCCACGTGCTTGCGCAGCCGCTCCATTTGGAAGTCGTGCCACGAATCGTGGGCCATCGGCCGACGCCCGTCCGGCCGTCCCTCGGCATTCATCTGAAGCACCCCGAGATCCACCCGCAACTGGACCTTTTCCCGGCCGTCGTTTCCGGGAAATCGCCGCGCCACCACCTGGCCCGGCTTGTAGTCCCATTTCGACAGGAGGTCCGAGATGTCGAAGTTCATCGGCACCAACATGCGAACGGCGGGGGAAAGTGTCAACGAGCCGGGGATTGCGGCGCGGGCGTTACCGGTTGGCGCGGCGTCAGTGGCGTCGGCTCACCGGTCAATCCGGTGGGCTTGAGCGCGATGTCGAGCCCGCGGTCCTGGCCATCGAAAACACCGGCGCCGAAATCCACCCGCACGGAAAAAAGCCCTTCCGTGACGGCCAGCGCGTTGGTGATGAAGGTCTGGCCCACCTGGCTTCCCTATTCCGGCGCGGCGAACAGGCGGAAGACCGCATCATAGCGGCCCGTGACCGGGACTCCGTCCTCGCTGAGCCGTCCCTGGTAGGTGAAGGCGCTTTGGCCCAAGGCCGGCGAGGCAAAACGGAGCAAAAACGCGGCGATCACCCAAATAGTTGAACCCTTCATCGGCAGACTCCCATTCCCGCACTTTGGCGGCTCAACAGGACAATCAGGAACGGCGCAGAAAGGTTACAGGGGCTTGTGAACAACTGGACATTTCTCCTCCCAAGACGTCCTCCGTGGGGACAAGTCCCTTCCGTTTTATTTGGGAGGCTGCGGGCACAGGTGTCCGCCTTTCCTGCGCCGCCGGAGAATCTGGACACGACGTCACGGAGGAATCCGGAGAAGACCTCGTTCTCTTCCGTGAAATCCGAGTCTGGCCTTTTGCGGGTGAAGCCAAAGCGCCGTGTCGGCGGCATCCGAAGCCCCTTCGATTCCACGCCATTCGCCTTCAACTCAAGGGACTCGCCGGATCGCCGGCCGGCGCCCCGTCCCCGGACGGCCCCACCAGCACCACGAACTCGCCCTTCCGCGGACGCGCCGCCAGTTGCGCCGCCAGCGCCGCCGGGCGTCCCCGGAGCCATTCCTCGAACTTCTTGGTGAGTTCCCGGGCGAGGACCACGTCGCGATCCGGGAGATGCTCCGCCAGTTCCGACACCAGCCGCTCGATCCGGAACGGGGATTCATAGAGCACCAGGGTGCCCGGAACCGGGGCCAGTTCCTTCAACCGGCGGGCGCGCTGTCCGGACTTGTGCGGGAGGAATCCGACGAAGTGGAACTCGTCGGTGGGCAGTCCGCTGGCGGTCAGGGCGGCCACCAGGGCGCAAGGTCCGGGAACAGGCTCGACCCGCAGCCCGGCCGCGCGCGCCGCGGCGACGAGGCGCTGGCCGGGGTCGCTGATGCCCGGTGTGCCGGCATCGGACACCAACGCCACGATCCGGCCCTCGCGAAGGCGGTCGAGCAACTCCGCGCCTCGCCTCGCCTCGTTGAACTGAAAGCAACTGACCAGCGGCTTGCTCAGGCCGAAGTGCTGGAGAAGGCGTCCGGTATGGCGCGTATCCTCCGCCGCCACCACATCGCATTCCCGGAGCACGCGCAAGGCGCGCAGGGTGATGTCCTCCAGGTTCCCGATGGGCGTGGCGACCAGGTAGAGGGTCCCGGGCACCAGCGGCGGGCGGAGGCCTTCGGTGGAAGCAGGCGGCTCGGTGGAGTCCACGACGCGAGCCTACCAGCCACCGGCTTGCAGGGACGAGGTTTCCCGGACGGATACCGAAGAATACGGAGAGGACACCCTGTCTTCTCCGTGAGAATCCGTGCAATCCGTGTCCAAGTCCCGCAATCCCCCCAAAAAAAATGAGAGGCGCTCCCGGATGGGAATCGCGTCGTTCCGGCGTTGCTTCGACGCGCGGTTGATGGCGGTATTCCGGTCAGACGAGGCACCGCGATCTCATGATTCTTGTCATTTCGCTGACCCAATTGGCCTTCATTTCGCTGGCGATCGTCTTCGCCAGGATCCTCTTTCGCGCGGATCGCGCCGAGGCGGCCACCGGATTTGAACTCTGGGTGCAGCACCACGGCATGTGGCTGTTTCTGGTCCCCTTGGCGTGGGTGATTCTGGCGCAGGTTTGCGAGAGGGTCCGCAAGGCGCCGCTGTCGCCGCCGGTGGCGCGGGCGATCGGCGTGGCGTTGTCCGTGGCGGCGTTTGTTTTTCTGCTGGTGGTGACGGTGAACCGGGGATCCTGAAATCCACGGTTCACAGACCGATCCCGGAGGTTGGGCGGGCGGCTTCGGCCGCGAGGCGCTGGCGTTCGGCGGCCTTGGCGAACGGATAATAGACCGCCATGGCGATGCCGATGGAAGCGGCGCCCCAGACCGCCGCCCGCCAGTCGCCACCCGACACCAGGTAGTGGCCGATGATGGGCGGGGTGGTCCAAGGCACGCTCACAAAGGGGCGCCGGATGAGGTTCCAGTCCATCAGCAGGTAGCTGCCGGCGGTCAGGATCAGGGCATTCAGAATGTACGGCGCCATGAAGATCGGATTCAGCACAATGGGGAATCCGAAGAAGATCGGCTCGTTGATGCCGAAGATCTGGGTCGGCAGCGACAGCCGGCTGACCTTGCGAAAGCCGGGTTCTCGGGAGCGAAGCATGACCAGGGCCAGCGCGATCGTCGCGCCGGTGCCGCCCACGTTCACGAAACTGGTGAAGAAGCCCAGGGCCGTGATGTGGGGCAGCGGCTGCCCCTGCGCCGCCGCCGCCGCGTTCTCGGCCAGGTATTGGAGAAAGATCGGCGCGACGATGGCGTCGAGGGTGTTGTCACCGTTGATGCCCACCGACCACAGGAGGGCCACCAGGAAGGCGTACCCCAGGATGCCCGGCAGGGTGTTCAGCGCGAAGACCAGCGGGGAGAAGACCTTTTGCAGGCCTGCGTTGACGTCCACACCGATCACAAAGCGCAACAGCCAGAAGGCGACCACCAGGAACACCATCGGCGTCAGCGACAGAAAGGACTCGTACACCACTTCGGGAACGTTCTTCGGCAGGCGGATCACCCAGTTGCGGTCGGTGAACCACTTCTGGACGCGCACGGTGACCAGGGCCACCAGGATGGCGGCAAACAGTCCCTGGGACCCGAGGCCGTCCATGCGCAGGATCTGGTCCTTGGCATCGAGTTGGATCATCAGGAATACCAGCGTGGCCATGGACGCACTGACCACCGCCTCCTGGCGGAATTGCTTCCCGAGATCGTAGGCCACTGCGAAGCAGGCGAAGACCGCGAGGAGCCCGAAAGTGGCAGTGACCGGGATCTGCAACAGCGGCAGCCAGGGCGCGACGCGCTCCTCCCAGCCCGGCACGGGCAGGAACGACACCACCATGAAGAGGCCGCCGAGAATGGTGAGCGGCACCACCGAGACCATTCCGGCGCGAATGGCGGAGAGGTAGGGGTTGTCGCCAATGGCGGTCAGCGCCGGCACGAGCCGTCCGCCAACGAATCCGGGAACCTTGGGTTTCATGCCGGGGGGAATGAGCGTCCGAAATACACGCAGCCCTCGGGGCCTTCCCCCACCCGGACCAACTCGCGAAAGCCCAGGGCGCGGTAGAATCCCATGGCCCGCGCGTTGGCCTGGAAGACCCCGAGATGCGCGCCCGGCGATCCGCGTCGGCGCAGGCGTTCCTGCACCGCCTCCATCATGCGGCGCCCGAAGCCCCGTCCCTGAGCCCGTTCCAGCAGGTCAATGTGCAGGTGCGAGGGGAATTGGGCATAGGGTTCCGGACAGAAATAATCCGGCTGGTGATACCAGGCATAGACCTGCTGCACGCGGGTCCAGCCCCTGGGATCGCCGGAGGGCATGGGGAACTGCGCGCACAGGCGCGGACGCCACTCGGCATCGTACCGCCGATAGAAGGCCCGCGAGTCCAGCGCCCCGAGCGCGTAGCCGCACACGCCCGCGTCATCCTCCAGGATCAGGCTCAACTCCGGCTCGAAGGCGAGGTAGGGCCCGACGAAGACGCGGCCAAGGGCGTCGGGATCCTCGCGATAGAACGGCTCGCCGTCGGCGCCGTAGTTTCCGGTCTTGAGGCAGACATGGTAGGCGCCGGGTTCATCGCCCGGACGCGCATCCCGGATGCGTAAATCGCTCATGAGTTCAGGCCTCCCTCCGAGGCCGGGGCCGGTATCGGTGTCGCGGTAAAGGTGCCATCCGCATGCGCCTCGAGCAGACGCTGCAGCGAAGCCGCCATGCCGCCCCGGTAGGTGAGCGGCTGATGGAAGTCGGATTCGAAGGGCGTGCCGCGCTGCGCCGGTTTCGATTGATGCCGGACAAAGCGTCCGAGCAGATCCAGCTCCTCCCTCAACTCCCAGATCCGGCGGCTGAGCGCGTGGAACAGCGGACGGTTCCGAAGCTCGGTCATGCGCACGCAGGCCTCGCGCAGCCGGGCCGAAACCTCTTCGGCCCGGTTCACCTCCTCGTACCAAGCCGACGGCGGACGCGCCAGCAGGGCGCGCAATGCCTGTCGCAGCCGGGCCGCCTCCGGCCCCTCCTCGTAGGGCAGGTAATAACAATCCATCAACAAGATCAGGTCCTCGATCGAGATCGTCCGCAAGGCGCCCTCGAACTTTGGATGCCACTCGGCGAGGGCCTGCAGATACGCCTCGCGGGGACGCCATTCGCCTTCGCCGCGATGTCCAACCCACATCGCGAGCGTGCGGATGGGAACGAAATTGAGCGGAAACTCGGTGTTGGGATTCAGCAGCACGCCGCCGGTCCGGGCGCGCAGTTCGATGGGGCGCCCGGAAAAGGGACCGGTGAAAAACCGATGCCCGTCGTAGTCGTTGGCCTGGAGATTGTCCCAGATCACCGGCGGCCGGCGGAGCCATTCGGTGATCTCGGCCACGTGCGGGAGGGAGATTTCGCGCGAGATGATCTCCGGGCCGGTCCAGAACACCCCGATCTCCGGGTCGAGTTCCCGCCCGACCGTGGCGAGGTAGTCCGGACCGCCCAACTGGCGCGACGCCATCCGCCCGCAATACGGTGTGGGACAGAACAGGAACCGCGCGCCGGGCTCCTGGCTGTGAATCCAGCGGAACAACTCATTGGTCACCGCGCATTGGGCCGAGGCGAACGATCCCCAACGGTCGCGATCCTGGCGGTTCATCCGGTCGGGAATGTCGTCGAAGAGCAGGCAGAAGTTCCGGCAGCCCAGGGAACGCAGTTGGGCGAGGCGCCCACGAAGGGCCTCGCGGTCGGCGGGATCCGAATAGCGCAGGTCGAGCCCAGGTCCGAGCGCATAGAAGAACTCCAGCCCCTGCCGCCGGCATTCCGCCACCAGATCCTTCAGCGCCCCGCCGTCCGCCGCCGAATAGGGTTCCCGCCACAGGACGCGGTGATGGAGGTCGTCCTTGGGGCCATAGACATAAGTGTTCAGCCCCCAGGCGGCCATCCATCCGAACAGCTCCTGACGCTCCTCGCGATGCCAAGGAGGACCGTAGAAGCCCTCAATCACCCCGGAGAGAAACGTCGTACCCATGCCGTTCGCGGCGGGACGCTACCGGCTCGTTCCCTGTCGGCGCAAGCAGGGCGGCAATTCGGCTCACGCGAGGGGCCACGACGCCGAAGCCGAAATGCGGTGTCCACGGGCTGCAGGACCACGTCAGAAAGAAGACGCCGCGAAGAAAGGCCTTTGGCCAAGGGTCGTTGAATGGCCGCTGCCTACCGCCACTCGTACCGCACGCGATAGCGCACCACGGTCTCCCCGTCGGCAGGCACGTTGACCTTGAACTCGATGCCCTGGGCATCCGTCTTTTCGAACGCATGCGACGGGTCGAGGAGGTTCCAGTTCAATCCGCGGTACAGGCGCTCCACCACCCGAACCTCGACCGCCTCCGTCTTGCGGTTGCGCAGCCGGATCTCGAAGGCTTCCTCCATCTGGTCCTGGCGGGCGCTCAGCACGAAATCGGTGCGCTTGCGCTCGCCCACGAGGTCGAAGGCGTCGCCCGTGTAGATGCGGACCCGCTCGTTCTTCGGGGTGTGTTCGATGGTGTTTTCGCCCGTGAACTCCAGGCGTCCGTCGTCGTCATCCTGCCGGTAGAAGCGGGTGCGGCCCTGCGGCAGCGGCACGCCGAGGCCGTTGTCCTCGCTGTTGCGGAATTCCCTCAGCACCGACACCCGGGGATTGGACTGGGTGCCGTACTCGGGCTGCTGGCGGATCGTCTCGGCGTTCCATCCGCGGAACTGGGGCGCGATGTCCGCGCCGTTGTAAATATAGAGGGTCTTCGACGTCACCTGGGCGGACCGGAGGAACTCGACCTGCTTGGTCTCCCGGTGGCGCAGCGTGACCGGCCGTGCCAGCGAATAGAGGTGGAACTCGTCGAAGCTCTTCTGGGTGACCTGCGGCCCCCCCACATCCATCATCCCTTTCGCGGGCATGGCAAAGTGCCAGTTCACTGGACCCGATTCCTCCCGCAGCTTGTTCACTTCCCCGGCCATCAGCTTGACCGCCGCTTCCTCAAAGGCCTTGCCGCTCTGATTGTCAATCGTCACCCAGCCGGTGATGCCCAGCGTGTCGCCCTTCTCCGGCGCGATGAGGATGTAGGACGCCTCCCACCCCATGCCGCCCGTGATGTAGCCCAGCTCGGCTTCGACCTTGGCGGGTTTGTCGGACGCCAGTGTCCACGCGATCTGGGGTTTCAGGATGGAGTCGTCGGCGAGCGCGGGGAAGATCGGTTCCCCGGGCAGCGAGAAGCGCAATTTGCCGTCCACTTCGATGATCGGCTGCCCCATGCCGCCCCCCGGGTTCCCCGTCCACTGCTGGCGCTCCAGGAATTGCTGTCCGTAGCGCTGCATCCCGCCCAGGTTGGGCGTGTAGCCGCTGCGGATCACCCGTCCGCGCACCGTGTATTCCTTGGCGCTCTGGTCGCGCACCAGGAAGTCCAGGTCCCGCCCCTCGTACAGCGAGAGCAACAACCCCTGCGAGATGGTCTCGGCCCGGTAGTTCTGTTCGAGCACGCGGAGCGTCACGGCGCCCGACGGGTCGCGCAGCACCACCGAGTCGGGTTCCAGATGCATGGTCACCCCGGAGAACGTCACCGAGTTGATCCCGGCCTGGAGGTCCAACGGCAACCGCTCGCGAACGACGGCGAAGTTCTGATTGTAAATGGTGAGCGCCGGCTGGGCACCGGACGCCTCCCCGACCGCCACGGCGGCCGCGACCAATAACACACGCGATGTCTTCATGATGGAAAGAGAATGTCGGATATCCTCATCACGGACGAGCCAGGAGATTCTTTGGGCGAAAAGTGTGTTTTCCGGTCAATCATCCCGCGCTCCTGTCCCCAGCCCGCCAGGATCCGAATCTCTCCCAACGCCTTTCTGCTCCCCCGTTGTCCCGTTCCCCGGAGATCTCACGAAATCGCTGTCGGGACGCAAACGCAGGGATCCCCGTCCTCGGCACATTGCAACCACCGCGCCAGGATCGGCGAGCCGGAGACGCTGTATCCGTGTTCGGAGAAGATCCGGTCGAAGCTGACATTCAGTGGATTAGAGACCGCCGGCGTCCTCGCCGTCTGCGGAAAAATCAGGGAATCATTGGCGCGACGCAGCCCGCCCCCCAGCCAGTTTGCGGCCATATCCCAGCGTCCATTGTCCGCGCCGGTCGAGATTCGATCGGCGGCGGCCACGGGAAGGGTGACGGCGAAGGCAAGCAAGAGGGCGGAGAAGATCCGCGAGAGCCCCAACATCGGGTTCATGAAATTCGGAAGGGACTCTAGCCAGCGCCCCGTAATATCTCAATACCTCCATATTAATAATGTGCTTCCGGGAAGGGCGGCCTTGCAAAGTCCCATATAGACTCTTCGGACGCACGGGGGGGCGGCGGGGAGCCCGGGAGGCCGGCGTTCAGCGCCTGTTGAAAAACACCGAAGGGGCAGGGCGCATCAAAGACTCGCAACTGGCGCCTTGCACATTTTCCCCTGCAACCGGATGTTCCCAAAAAGCCATCGTGGGCATGAAAAGCTCGTTTCGATCCGCCGGTCTGGGAATCTTGATCGCCGGAATTTTACCCTCCCTGCCGCGGACGGTGGTGGCCATGGACCGGGTGCGGGTTGAGTCGCGGATTGACGAGGCGGTGGCGACCTTCGGGGTGGATGGCGAGGGAGTGATCGTGGCGATCATTGACCGAGGCATTGACTGGAAGAACGATGATTTTCGGAATGAAGACGGGACCACCCGCATCAAGTACATCTTTGATTTCGGGGACAACTCGGGGGCCCAGGCTCCCAACAATCCTTATGGGACCGGAACCATTTACACCGAAGCTCAGATCAACGCCGCATTGCTGAATGGTCCCGACCTGCCCCACCGGGATGCGGTCGGCCACGGATCCACGACGGCCGGAATTGCCGCCGGCAACGGACGCAACTCGACGAACCGAAAATACCGCGGGGTCGCCCCCAAAGCCTCGATTATCGCGGTCAAGGTGGTGGGCGGGGCGCCGGCCCACGGCGACCAGCCGGCGGAAGCTGCGATCCCGAATCAGTTGCCCAACGTGCTCACCGGGATGCAATTTGTGATCGCCAAGGCGGCGGAGCTTGGAATGCCGGTGGTGATGCTGCCCAATCTGGGCAGCAATGGCGGGCCCACCGACGGCACCAGCAGTTTTACCCGCATGGTGGACTCGCGGGTGGGCCCCGGAATCCCCGGTGTGATTTTTGTCAATGGCCCGGGCGATGAAGGCGGCGGGCCCAACCGCGCGCAGACCACGATTGCGCCGGGGGAAGTCGCCTCGTTGGTGGTGGAGAAGGCCCAGGCGGGCACGCTGCGGGTGGACCTTTGGTATCCGACCGAGGGCCCCGGCGAACCTGGCCTGGAATTCGCCATCCAGGCTCCGGATGGAACTGTTTACGGCCCCTATGCCCCGGTCACCGCGGAGAATCTCCGGGATACCCGCACGGTATCGGGTGTATTTACTTACACTCATAATGGGCGCGACGTGGACTTCTTCAGCTCGACGGGCCCGAAGCGCGAAGTGCTGATTGATTTCACCGGGGGGACCGGAACCTACACGATTGACATCCGCCGGCCTGCGGGAGCCGGTTCCTCCAAGGAGTTCATCGCCACCCTCAATTTTTCCAACTACGCGCAGCGCCCGCAAAACGCCTTCAAGACCTTCAATGTCCCGGGAAACATCTGGGACGGAGCCACCGGCTTCAACAACATTGCCCCCACGGACTACGTGCTGCAGAGCAGTTGGACCGATATCAACGGCATTCTCCGTACGGACTCCGCGGCCACCGGGGCCGTGGGCAATCTCTGGTCGGGGAGCAGCGCCGGCCCCACCTTTGACGGCCGGTACGGCGTGGACGTGGCCGCCCCGGGAGAATTCCTGATGACCGTGTATGCGCCAAATTCTTACTGGGCGACCTTCAACTTCAATAAAGTCCAGGACGGGGGCGGCCTCTACGGCAAAGCCAACGCGGTGAGCGCAGCGGCGCCGATCGTCACGGGCATCATCGCGCTCCTGCTGCAGGCCAACCCCGCATTGGACCAGATCCAGGTGCGGGATATTCTGCGCCGAACGGCCCGCGCGGATGCCTTCACCGGGCCGGTTCCCAACAATGCCTGGGGTTACGGAAAAGTGGATGCCTACGAGGCCGTGCGGCAGGCCCGGCTTTCCCGAGTGTCCGGCATCGGCCTCCAAGTCGGGCTGTCCGGCACCGGTCCCCGGATCGAATTTCCCACCTTGCAGGGGCTGACGCACCGGATCGAATTCAAGAACGAGCTGGATGAGGCCAACTGGCACCCCCTGGTGTCGGAGATTCCGGGGACAGGGGCTCCGGCCACGCATACGGACACCACGCTGGGAGACAGTCGGAAGCGCTTTTACCGTGTTGGCGGTGAATGAGCCGACGGTGAAGGAATGTTTTGTAGCCGGCCGGCCTCAGCCCGTTTCAAACACCGCATCCCAGGTGCCCTGATGAACATTCGCATTCCGATTCTGCCTCTGATGATGTTCTGGGGCCTTTGGTTCAGCCCGGCCGCAGAGTTTCGTCCGCCCGCGAAAGGTTCCACGATCCGCGTTGCCGCCATCCAAATGCAGGCTGAGCTGGGGGAAGTGGACGTCAATCTCGCCAAGGCGGAGCGGCTCGTGCGCGAGGCCTTCGCCCAGGGTGCCCACTGGGTGATCCTGCCCGAGTTTTTCACCTCGGCCATGGCGGTTCTCCGAAAATGCTCGACGCCGCGCGCCCGCTCGACGGCAGTCCGACCCGTTTGCTCAAGCGGCTGGCTCACGAGCATCGGGGAGTGGTCGGTGGATCGTTCCTCGCAATCCGGGACGGGCATACTTACAACACTTTCGTGCTCGCCTTGCCCGACGGCAGCACCTTCGTTCACAACAAGGATTATCCGACCTTTCTGGAGAACAATTACTATCTCGGTGGCTACGACGATGGCGTTCTCTTAACGCCCGGCGTTACCACAGGAGCGGCGTTGTGCTGGGAATTCGTCCGGTCGGGAACGGCCCAACGCCTGCGGGACAAGGTGGATCTGGTCGTGGGCGGCGCCTGCTGGTGGGCGCCCAGCGACGATGTTGACACCGACGAAATCCGGAAGGATCGCGCCAACAACCTGGCCATGATCCGCGAAACCCCGGTCGTCTTCGCGAGAATGCTCGGCGTGCCGGTGGTCTTTGCCCAACAGGCGGGCAATTACTAGGGTTTGGGGAGTCCGGATGAAACGAAGCCCTTCAACTCCCACTTCATTGGCGAAACGGTCATTGTGGACGGCCAGGGAAAGGTTCTGGCGCGGAGGACGCGTGAGGACGGTGAAGGGGTGGTCCTGGCTGACATCAGGCTGGGAAAGGTTCCCGGGGCAACCGAACCGATCCCGGACCGATTTTGGATTCCCGACCTTTCGGACATCAACGGAGGCACGAAGGAAGGTTGGGAAGCGACGATGATTCCGGGACGGAAATACTATGACACCGTGGTGTATCCCCACCGGTTGGCGCGGCCGTGACCTGCGGCGCGCCGTCGTTGCCAATGGAGGATCATCCATTGAAAGTCCCCGAAGGTCACGGCGTGGCTTGCTTGACTCCGCCGACTCCAACCACGACAGCACGGCTGCTGTGTTTTTCATGAAGCTTGCCCGGCGGATCCGATTTTCGCTGCGGGTGCGCCGCGGTTTACTTCCTCGAGTGCTTCCAGCCGCATTTCTTTCGGCAGCGCTCTGCCTTGGGGTGGGCTTGACGCGCGGCGCCGGCGCGGAAGCGGACCTGGTTCGTCGGGTCGCCTCACCCGATGGACGGATTGAAGTGTCCATTCAAATGCCGGCGCCCGGCTCGCGCCAGCGGCCGGGATGGTCGGCCACGTTCCGGGGCAGACCGGTCCTGAGCCAGTGCGAAGCCAGCCTGCAGATCGCCGGCGGGGGCGATGTGATGGCTGGCGCGCGGGTGGTGGGTGAACGCACGCGTTCGGTGGACGAGCGGGTGCCCGTTTTGTTCGGGAAGGCCGACCACGGCCGAGACCGCTTCCGCGAGATCCGCTTTGCGATGGAGTCGCCCCAGTCGGGTCCCGTGGAACTCGTGTTCCGCTGTTATGACGACGCCATCGCGCTGCGCTACGAGCTTCCAGGACAGGCGTCCGGCAGCCCGGTGATCCTCACCGACGAGGCGACTTCCTTTGGCGTCGAGGGCGACCCCACTGCGTACGTCCAAACCCTCGAAAACCATAAGACTTCCCATGAGCATCCTGTCGTTCCCACCCGCTACGCGGACCTCGAGCCGGGCGTGCTGCTGGACCTGCCGCTCACGCTGGCCTGGGCGGACGGCACGCACGCGGCGATCACCGAGGCGGCGCTGAGGCACTATGCCGGCATGGCGCTCACCCGGTCTGACGGCGCCGGCGCGCCGCCGCGGCTGGTGTGCCAGCTCACGCCCCGCGCCGAGGGCACGAACGGCACGAAGGTCGTGCGCCCGCTGCCGATGCGCACGCCCTGGCGCGTGGTGCTGCTGGGCGACCGGCCCGGTGCCTTGCTCGAATCCACCACGCTCTATTGCCTCAACGAGCCTCCGGCGATCCGGGACGTGTCCTGGATCCGACCCGGCAAAATCACCTTCCACTGGTGGAATGGCGACGTGTACGACGGCCAGCCCGGCCCTCCAATGCTTTCGTGGGAGATGAACCGAAAATACATTGATTTCTGCGCGCGCGAAGGGATTCCCACCCACGCCATCACTTCGACCGAAGGCGTCACCTCGCCCTGGTATCACCAAAGCCGGCCCGGGACCGAGCCGGGACCGGACACCGATGTGACGCGCCCGCGCGCCGACTTCGACCTCCCGGCTATTCGCCGGTATGCGGACTCGAAGCAGGTGAGGCTTTGGACCTGGGTGCATCAGGCTGCGCTGCGCGGGCGGGTGGAAGAGGCCTTTGCCGCATTTGAGAAGCAGGGCTGGACCGGCATGATGGTGGACTTCTTCGACCATGACGACCAGGACCACGTCGAGTTCGCCGAAGAAATTCTCCAGGCGGCCGCGCGGCACCACATTTTGATTCAACTGCATGGCATCTGGAAGCCGACCGGCCTCGAGCGAACCTATCCCAACCTGGTCAACCACGAGGGCGCGCTCAATCTGGAATATCTCAAGTGGAGCGACCGGTGCACGCCGGAGCACAATCTGATGATGGCCTTCACGCGGCTGGTCGCCGGGCCGATGGACTATCACCTCGGCGGATTCCGGGCGGCGCCGCGCGGAGAGTTCAAGCCGCGACACATCGCGCCCAACGTGCTCGGCACCCGGTGCCATCACCTGGCGATGTACGTCTGCTTCGACAATTCCAACCCGATGCTCGCAGACTATCCGACCGCCTATGAAGGCCAGCCCGGCTTCGATTTTCTCAAGCGCGTGCCGACATGGTGGGACGAGACGCGCGTGCTGGCCGGCGATGTGGGCGAAGTGCTGGTGACGGCGCGTCGCAAAGGCGACGCGTGGTACGTCGGCGGAATGTCGGCCCGGCGGCCCCGCGATTTGGAATTGCCGCTGTCGTTTCTGGGCCCGGGACGCTACCTCGCAAGAATCTGGAGAGACGCACCCGAAGCGGATTCCGATCCCAACCGGCTGACGACCGAATCGCTCTCCGTCACATCGGGCGACCCACTCAAGATCCACCTCGCCCTCGACGGTGGCTTCGTCGCCCAAATCCTGCCCGAGCGTTAAGCCATCTCCAGTCCGCGCAGGGTGCCGGTCGAGGAGGCAAACCGGTCGGTTTCGAGGCCCATCCGCTGCAGCATGGAGACGAACAAGTTTGGCAGCGGATAATTGCGCTCGGTGTCGAAGGCCAGGTGCTGCCCGTGACGGAATCCGCCGCCGGCCAGCAGCACCGGCAAGTTGGTGGTCACGTGGGTGTTGGCGTTGCCGAGGTTGGATCCGTAGAGCACGAGGGTGCGATCCAGCAGCGGGGCTCCGCCTTCGCGCGTCTCCTTCAAGCCGCCGATGAGACTGCCGAGCAGCTTCATGTGCCATTCGTCAATGGCCTTGAGCTGGGAGATCTTGGCTTCGGAACGGCCATGGTGGGACAGATTGTGATAGCCGTCGGTGATCGCAGTGCCCTGCACGTCAATGGCCGGCGAGTTGACGCCGTCCAGCAGCAGCGCGATGGCGCGGGTCGAATCCGTCTCGAAGGCCAGCCGGGCGAGGTCGTACATCAGGCGGACCTTCTCCATGTAAGCCTTGGGGCTGGCCGGATCGAGGGGCACCGGGGCGGAGACCTGTGGCTTGGGGCGGTCCTCCCACTCGCGGGACATCTGCATGCGCCGTTCGAGTTCCCGTACGCTGGTGAAATACTGGTCCATCCGCTCGCCGTCATGCGCTCCAAGTTGCCGCCGCAGGTCGCGGGCTTGTCCGGCCACGGCGTCCAGGATGCTGCGCCCGGTCTCCAGACGCCGGATCTGCGCCTCGGTCTCGGCCTTCGAGCCCTGCAGAAAGAGCTTCCGGAAAACTTCCGACGCCTTTTCGTCGCAGGGAATCATCACGCCCGAGCCCGTCCACGACAGGCTGCGCTCGCCCTGCTGCACGTTGACGCCGAGGGTCAGCGACGGGAAACGGGTGAGGGGTCCGATGCGCTCGGCGATGTACTGGTCGAGCGAAATGGTGTTGCGGAAACCGCCGCTCGCCGGATGCGGCGCCGCGGTGAGGAAGCAGTTGTCGGCGGGATGGCCGCCGTCCACATCCGGATGCCACACCCCGCTGAATACGGTGAAGTCGTTGCGGTGCGGCTCCAACAGTTTCAGGTAGGGCGAGAGGGCATAGCCCGGGCCGGACTGCTTCGGGAAGAACTCCTCCGGCAGCAGGCCGAGATTGTTGCAGATGGCGAGCAGGCGGCGCGGCGGCTGCACGCCGGCGGCGTTGCCTCCGCTCCCGGCTCCGAACACCGGGGTCATGGACTCCAGGCAGGGAAGGGCGAGCGCGATGCCGGCGCCCCGGAGGAACCGGCGGCGCGAGAAGGCCGGGCGGAGGGCGATGTGGGGGGCTTTCATGATGGGGCGAGGCACGAGAACTATTTGAACTGGAAGAGCGGGCTTTGGATGAGCTCGAGAATCAGGGTGCGGATGCCGTAACCGCGGGCCTGGCTCCGGTCGAGGATCTCCTCGATCGCGGCGCGGTCGCTGAAGCGGATCGGCGCGCCGGTGCCATACACGGCCAATTGGCGGACCAGGTTTCGGGCGATGGGGCGTTCGTCGGCGAGCAACAGCGCCTTGAACTCGCGCACATCGCTGAAACGCCGTCCGTCGGGCAATTCCCCCGAGGCATCCACCTTCGGGCCCAGGTGAAACTCGAAGGGGTGCCCCCCTTTGCCAATGCCGGGTTCCGGTTTGCCGGGTCCCTGGGCGCGATACTGCTCCCGCCAGCCGCCCAGGACGTCGAAGCTCTCCAAGGCGAATCCGGGCGGGTCCATGCGCACATGACAGACCGCGCAGGAGGCCTCGCGGCGATGCTTCTCCAACTGCTCCCGAATGGTCGTCGCGCCCCGCGTGTCGGGCTCCACGGCCCCCACGCCGGGCGGAGGCGGCGGTAGGGGATTGGCCAGAATGCGCTCCATCACCCAGGCTCCCCGCAATACCGGCGAGGTGGTGGTGCCGTTGGCCGTAACCTTGAGCACGCTGGCCTGGGTAAGCAGGCCGCCGCGCGGGCTTCCCGCCGGCAGCGACACGCGCCGGAGTTCCACTCCCTCGAACGGCGGCAACCCGTAGTGCCGCGCCAGCCGTTCGTTGACCATGGCGAAATCCGAGGCGACCAGGTTGCGCACGGGAAGGTCGTCGCGGAGGAGTTCCGCAACGAACGCGCGCGTTTCCTCCAGGGCGGACTCCGTAAGGAGGTCGTCGAGATAGTAGTCCGGATACAACGTCGCGTCGGGCGCGGTGGCGTCCATGCGGCGGAGGTCGAGCCAGTAATCCAGAAAGGCATCCACAAACCGGCGCGATTTCGGATCCTCCAACAGGCGTTCCGCCTGGGCCCGGAGCACCGCCGGATCCTGGAGCCGTCCCGCGGCGGCCGTCTCGCGCAGTTCCGCGTCCGGAATGGAATTCCACAAGAACAACGAAAGCCGGGTGGCCAGCGCCAGACTGTCGAGGCGTCCGGGCGCTTCCTCCACGCAGACAAATCCGGGCGAGCACAGCACGGCCGTGTAGCCGGCGATCATGGCGTCGGTGAAGGAGCTTCCGGACGCCATCGCCTGCTCGACGACCGGGAGAAAGCGCGGCACCTCGCTGAGAACGTTGGTCCGCCGGTAGGCGGCAGCGAGAAAGCGCCCCAGCAGGCGCTCCGCGTCGCCCCGGGGATTGGCCGAAACCACCTCGACGCCCCGGCCGGCCGGCTTCAAGGGCAACGTGTCGAACAGCAACCGGTGCCCCGCGGGCGGCCACTCGTCGTGAATCGGCCCCTCCACTTCCAGCCAGCGAAAGACCGCCGCCGGCTGCCCATCCTTTTCCGCCAGCGGATTCTGCATCCGGCCCTTGCCGGGACGCGACCGGAACAGGCGCGCGGGATCCACGCGGATGGTTTCACCGGCGAGCAGCCATGCGGTCAGCTCATGCGCCTCCGGCTGCGGGGTGAGGTCGAAGGATCCGAGCCGGCGCAACTGGCGCGGCGGCGTTTCGGAATACACGGTGACCGGCTCGGTGCGGCGGCCGGGTCCGATGGCATCCAGGTCCGGAATGAACCACTGGTTGCTCTGCACCGCCCGCACCCAGACCGTATGGCCGACGAAGCGCAGTCGGTATCTGCCGGGCGCGGGCGCGCGGAAACCGTCGAATTTCGGCTCCAGCGGTTCGTAGCTGCCGGCCACCACTCCCATGCCTTCCAGCTCCCGCGTGGCCGGATCGTTGGTTCCCACCGTGATCGGCTGCGCGCCGGACCGCACCGCAGGCTGCCCTTCGAATCCGAGCACCGGAAACGTCGCGCGCTCGGGATAGGTGTTGAACTGGGTGAACTTCATCGGTCCGACGTACGACCGCTGGTCGCGGGTATGGTAGCGGGTCGGGCGGGCCGCCGGGCGATCCGGCTGGCTGGCGATCCCCTGGCGCAGCGCGGTGTCGGCGGCGGTGAGGTACCGGGCCATCTGCACATGCGACACATCGAGGGCATCGCCGATCTTGTTGAAGCGTTGGAGGGTTCCATCCTCTGGCAGCGACTCGCGGATCTGCAGCCAGGGCGCCTGGAGCAGGTCGCGGACCGCCTGCTCGTACTCGAACCGGTTCATGCGCCGGAAGGTGCTCCGGCCCTCGGCAGCGACCGCCGCCTGGTCGGCACGGACCAGCACGTTGGAGAGCGAGGTGGCGAAGGCCGCCCGTTCGGCCGGCGGCGGACGCTCCCGCTTGGGCGGGGGCATCTCCCCCGCCAGCACCCGATCCAGCGCCAGCACCCATCGGGCTCGGCTTGCCGCCGAGGCGGGATCCCAGGCCAGCGACGTCAGGTCCAACCCGCCCTTGGGAGCCTCGGCATCGTGACAGTCGGCGCAGTGGTTCTGGAGAAATTCTCGGACGCCGGACGGGACGGAATCGGCGGCGCCGGCCGCGGCCGCGGTCAGAATCCAGCCGCAGACAAGGCAGGCCCAAGCTGTGCCCTTTGAAATCACTCCCGCCACTATTGTGCCGGGACCCTTTCCCGGCAATGCCCCGATCCATTTCCCAGACCGCGGCCCACTTCCCGGCTGGCGTCGCGGGACAACCCCGGCATATTGGCGGGGCATGAAGTTCCGATGGATGGTTTTTGGGCTGTGGTCCGTCCTGATGCTTCGGGCGGCGGATCCGGTGGACCTGTTGGCTCCGGCTCCAGAACCGCTGCTGATCTCCTCGAAGTACACCAATGCCCTCGTCCTCTCGCCGCTGTCCACGGATGGCGCCATTGCCCAGACGTTTGCGATGCTGCTGGAGCGCAGCCACTACTCGCGGCACAAATTCGATGACGAGATCTCCACCCGCTTCTTCGACCGTTACCTGGAGGTTCTCGATCCCCAGCGGCTCTACTTCCTCGAATCCGACCTCGAGGAATTCTTGCCGCTGAAGACCCAGCTGGATGAGTTGATCCTTCAACACCAGGGCAACTCCACCAACGCCTACCGCATCTTCAACCGCTTCCTGAAGCGCTTCGACCAGTCCTACGCGTTGGTGATGGAGATGCTGCGGACCAACCGGTTTGAGTTCGGCGCCGACGAATCCTACCGGCTCGACCGCAAGGATGCGCCGCGTCCCAAGGACCTCGCCGCCGCCGAGGCGCTGTGGCGCGACCGCCTGCGCTCCGAGTACCTGGCCGAAAAACTCGGCGCGGGCGACCGCAAGGACCTGATGGCGAAGTTCCGGCATCATCTTTCCGGCGGCACCTGGGACGCCCTCACCCGGCACCTCACCAACCGGTTCAGTCCGGAGAAGGCCTCAAACCTGGTGGAGTTCGCCCGGAGCCGGCTGGAGGCCGCCACCGCGGCGGAAGCGGCGGCCAAGCCGATCGTGGTGGGCGGCGGAACCCCGGACACTCCGGCGATGACGCCCGTGGACCAGGTGCTGTCGGCGTTGGAGGGGCGGTTGGACGACGACCTGCACGCCGAAATCGTCAAGAAGCTCACCCGCCGCTACAACAGCTCGCTCCGCAACCTCAAGCAGATCGAGTCCGACGAAGTCCTCGAGTTCTGGCTGAGCGCGCTGGGCCACGCCTACGACCCGCACACCGACTACCTCGGCCCGCGGGAACTGGACCAGTTCTCCATCAGCATGAACCTCGCCCTCTTCGGCATTGGCGCGACGCTGACCACCGAGGACGGCTATACGGTGGTCCGGTCACTGGTCCCGGGGGCGCCGGCTGAAAAGAGCAAGCAAGTCAAGGTGTACGACAAGATCGTGGGTGTGGCCCAGGGCGACACGGAGTTCGTGGACGTCCAGGGCGAGAAGCTCAGCAAGGTGGTGGACCAGATCCGCGGGCCCAAGGGCACGCGCGTGCGGTTGATGGTGATTCCGGCCGGCGCTGATCCATCGGCGCGCAAGATCGTGTCGCTGGTTCGGGACGAGGTGAAGCTGGAGGACGCCGAGGCCAAAGCCCGGCTGGTCGAATTGACTTATGAGGGGCGGACCAACCGCGTGGGGGTGATTGATCTCCCGTCGTTCTACGCGAACTTTCCCGTGGGCGGACGCCGGGGGTCCGGCAAGACGACCACGGGCGACGTCGCCAAGCTCCTGCGCAAGTTGATCGCCGAGGGAGCCGAGGGCATCGTGCTGGATCTCCGCCGCAATGGCGGGGGATCGCTGGAGGAGGCCATCAATCTCACCGGGCTCTTCATCAAGGCGGGCCCGGTGGTCCAGGTGCGCAATTACGACGGCAGCAAGCAGGTGGACGAATCATTGGAGGAGGTGCCGCTGTATGACGGTCCGCTCGCCGTGCTCACCAGCCGGTTCAGCGCCAGCGCCAGTGAGATCCTGTCGGGAGCGCTCCAGGATCACGACCGGGCCGTGATCGTCGGCGACAACGCCTCACACGGGAAAGGCACGGTCCAGACCGTCCAGGAACTGGGCCTCTTCCTCGGGCGCACCGTGGAAAAACCGGGGGCGGCCAAGGTGACCATCCGCAAGTTCTACCGGCCCAGTGGCGCCAGCACCCAGCTCAAGGGCGTGGTGCCGGACATCATCCTGCCGAGCGTGGCGAGCTACATGGACGTGGGCGAATCGTCGCTGGAGAACGCGCTGGCGTGGGACACCATTTCCCCGGCGCAGTACCAGCGCTTGGACCGCATCAGCTCGGTGCTTCCCGAGCTGGCCAAGCGATCCTCGGAACGCGTCGCCGCCGACCGCGACTTTGACTATGTGCGGGAGGACATCGGGCGTTTCAAGAAGGCGCAGGCGGAGAAGACCGTTTCGCTGAACGAGGCCGAGCGCCGGCGGGAGATCGCCGAGAACAAGGCGCGCCTCGAGGCGCGCAAGAAGGAACTGGCCTCCCGCAAGGAGCCGCTGCCCACCACCTGGGAGATCACCCTGAAGAACGTGGACCAACCCGGGCTTCCGGCGCCGATGACCAATCAGGTGGTGGCGGCCATTCACAAGACCGAGGAAAATCTCCTGAAGGACGAAGTGGCCGCCGCGGAAGCTGCCGGGGAACTGAAGCCGGAGGCGCAGGTCGGGCTGTCGGAGGATGACGGGGACGAAGACGAGCCGGACAAGGGGATCGCCAACGACCCGCATCTCAAGGAGACCGAGCGCATCGTTCTCGACCTCCTGCGGCTCAGCCCGCCGCGCAAGGGGCTTTCCGCCCGGAGAGATTGAGCGCCATGAAGCCGGGAGCCGATCCTCTCGATGTCGCGGGTCCGGCGGGACGCGCCTGGGATCACATGAGCGCCCTCCTGTTCCGCCCCTTCGATCCCGTTCGATGGCTGGTCATTGGATTCACCGCCTGGCTCGCCGGTCTGGGGGAATCGTGGGGCGGGGGAGGAAACTTCCGCGGGAACCGTCAGGATCTCCGGAACGCGGACTGGGCCTCGATGAAATGGGAGGCGCAGGAATGGCTCGCCTCCAACTGGATGTGGCTGGTGCCGCTGGTGATGATCGTCGGACTGATTGTGGCGGTTGTCTGGCTGCTGCTGCTGTGGCTGAGCAGCCGCGGACGGTTTCTGTTCCTTCACAATGTCGTCACCGGACGCGCGGAGGTGACCCTCCCATGGGTCGCGTACGCCACTCATGGCAACCACCTGTTCCTGTTCCGCCTGCTCCTCTCGCTCGCCGCGCTGGCAGCTCTGCTGCCTCTGATCGGCGCGGGGCTGATTGCAGGCGTGCGATGGATCGGTTCCGGAGACGGCGCGTGGCTGGCGGCGGTCATTGCCATCCTCGCCGGCCTGGCGTTCCTCACGCTGACGTTCGGATTCGCCATCGTCTCCATCCTCACCACGGACTTCGTGGTGCCCATCATGGCCCGGCATACGACGTCCTGCCGTCAGGGTTGGCGGCTGTTTCTCAGATCGCTCGGACGCAATCCCGGCGGCTTCGTGCTTTACCTTGGATTCAAACTGGTCCTGTGGATTGCCTTCTGGATCGCGCTGGTGATCGGCGTCGTGGTCACCTGCTGCCTGCTGGGCTGCCTGATTGCGATCCCCTACCTGGGCACCGTGCTGCTGCTTCCGGTGCTCGTCTTTTTCCGGTCGTACTCCCTTCATTTCCTCGCCCAGCAGGGGCCGGCGTGGGATGTGCTGAGTCCGGCGGAGGTGGGGGCGGCCCCGGGGGATTCCGCGGCCTGATGTCCCCGGCCTTCTCCGATCACTTCTCGGCCGTGGCAGCAGGATATGCGGCCCATCGTCCCCGGTATCCCCAGGCGCTCTACGAATTCCTCGCCGGGCAGGTCCGGCGCGACCGGCTGGTTTGGGACTGTGCGGCGGGAAGCGGCCAGGCGACGGTGGATCTGGCCCGGCGGTTTGACCGGGTCATCGGCACGGATGCCAGCGCGGAGCAGATCGCCTCCGCGCCTTCCCTGCCCGGCGTCGAATGGCGCGTCGCCCTTGCCGACCAAAGCGGGCTTCCGGATCATTCCGCCGGCCTGGTGACCGTGGCCCAAGCCCTTCATTGGTTTCCCTTCGACCGGTTTTATGCCGAGGTGCGCCGGGTGCTGCGCCCCGACGGAAAGATCGCGGTCTGGTGCTACGGATTGCAACAAACCGGGGATGCGGATGTGGATGCGCTGCTCCATTCGTACCACTCCGTGACGGATCCCTACTGGCCGCCGGAGCGGCGCTGGGTCGAGGAGGGGTATCGCACGATTCCCTTCCCGTTTCGCGAAGTGCAGACGCCCGTGCTGGCGATGGAGGCCCATTGGACGCTGGACGACCTGATCGGATACTTCGGCACCTGGTCGGCAACTCAGCGTTGCGCGCGGGAGACCGGCAGCAATCCCCTGCCTTCACTGAAGAACGCGCTGGAGAAGGTCTGGGGCGATCCTGCCGGAAAACGCCGGATCACCTGGCCGCTGGCGATGCGGTATGGATCGCAGTAAGCGGCGGCGCCGGCCAGAGCCGGTGGGGGCTGGACCGGGGACAAACTTCGCGAGTCGCCGTCTTCCTCCTCAGGGTTCGCTGACCTCGACCCGGTAGAACACCGGCGTGGACTCCACGGGAAGCGACAGCTCGACCCGTGCCTCGACGGAACCCACAAACCATCGGTTGTCCGGATGGTCCAGCGGACGCCACGACGCCCCCTTCAGGGCCGGGGACCACTGGATTTCAAACCGGCGGTTGGGCAACCGCGGATAGGTGAGAACCACTCGGTCGCCGGAAGACCGGATGAGGGCACGCCACTCGCGCGAGGCGTCCGTGGGCGATTCTCCCAGCAGAAACTCGCCCTCATTCGTCAACCCATCTCCATCCGGATCGGCATTCGGTCCGGCCAGCTCGACGGGCGCATTGGTTCCAAACTGATCAATCTGCCATTGCGACAGTGTCGGACGGCGCCGCGTGTCCTGGGCGATCCAGGTCGTCAAGGCCTGGATCGCCTGGGGATTCAACTCCGAGGTGGCAATCGGTGGCATGTGATGAAGTCCCGATTCCGAAACGCGGCGGTATATCGCGGATTGATGCAGACTGCCGGTTTTGACGATGAAGGACTCCACTCCCCCCAGATTGTCCACCACATTGACCAGGGACAGCTCGTCCATGATTCGCGCCCGGCTCAGCGGGGTCGCCAGGGAAGCGTCCCATTGCGCGCGCGTGGGGCCGCCGGGCAGGTGGCAGTAGGAGCAGTTTGCCGAGAGATAGGATTTGATTCGGTACTCCAGGCTCCATCGCGTGTCCTCCAGGGGAGCCAGGGCGGGGAGCGTCGCCAGCCCTTCAGGCGGATTGACGAAGATTCCGCGGGCGATCAGCGCCGCAAGCTGGTTTCCCCGGGCGCCGCCGGCCAGATCCATTTCCAGATTCAACTGCGCCGTGTGGAAGCCAAGCACGGGCCCTCCCGCGGCGTTGTGACAGACCAGACACTCGGACCTGCTGGGATAGCGCCATCGCTGTATCCGCTGCTGGCCGCCTTCGACCACGGTCAGATCTTCATCGAGCCCTCCGGGAGGGACCAGATCCGCGTCGGTTCCGGAGGCATTCCATCGGTAGGTCGCGCCCCAGACACCGTCCGAATTCCGGACGATGACCCGGGTCTCGATCCGTTTCCGGGTTTCCGGGTGTCCCCGTTCCAATTCCAAATCGAAGTGCTTTACCCAGGTGGAGCCCAGGGGAAATTCCCAGGAACCGTGTTTGGAAAACGCGATCCGCTCGCCGGTGTCGGGCATTCCGAACCATCGCCGCTTTTCCGCGTAATCGGACCAGAAGGGCACATTGACCTGGTACTCCGTCAGGCTGGCGACCGGCCGCAGCGTTGCCAGATCTTCAAAAATTCCCGTCTCGCTCAGCCGAGGCGGAATCGGAGGCCCCGTTCGGTCCCGGAGAAGCAGCCGCCGAACAATGCCGTCGGTCACATTGGCCAGGTAAATGGCGCCGGACTCGGGAATCCAAGCCAGGTCGGAAGTGCCCGGAGAGTTCGCAATCCACCGGATGGGACCGGCCTGTCCGCCCGCCACCGGAAACGTCCCGATGTCTCCTCCGAGGTCCGTGAACAGGTAGTGGTCCTTGAGATCTGGAAACGCGTCTCCGCGAATTAGGGCACCCCCGGTGATCGCGATCCGCCCCTGCTGATGCTCATACTCCATGAGGGGAGGCAGGTAGGAAACTCCGGGCGGGACACCGAAGCTCCAAGGCAATGTCCCTTCATACACCAGCCAACCATAGTTTCCCCCGGCTTGAACCCGGTTGACCTCCTCGCGCCGCATGCCACCCACGTCGTGGGAATAGAGTTCTCCCGTTTGTACATCCACCGACATCCGAAACGGATTGCGAAATCCTGCGGCGTAGAATTCGGTCCGCAACGCCGCGGGATTGACCGATTTTCCGGCAAAGGCGGTGGCTCCGACGAAGGGGTTGTCGGCCGGAACCAGATAGGTGCCCTCGTGGACGGCGGGATGGGGGTTGGGGGGCAGATTTCCGATCCGGCGATCTACGTCGAGCCGCAGGATTCCCGAGAAGAAGCTTCCGTCTATCTTCTGGGCGTTGTTGAACGAGTCGAATCCCGTACCCCCATCCCCCAGGGAAACGTAAAGATATCCATCCGACCTGAATTGCAGGTCGCCGCCGTTGTGGGTCTCATGGTTGTCCTGCTGGGTGATCAGGGGGGTTTCCGTGTCCGGGAGCAGCCGGTTGGGATCGCCGGGGTCCAGGAGGAACCGCGACAACCGCTGGTGCAGGGAGGGAAATCCGCCGGTGCCGCCCGCCGGAGACACGAAGGTCGCGTAGTAAACGTAGGCTTCGCGATTGGTCCGCCAGCCGGGATGAAGCGCAAACCCCACCAGGCCCGATTCACTAAAATCGAATGTCTTGGAGGACAGGTCCAGGACGGTCGTCAGGTCCGGCGCGGCGAGATTGGTGATCGCGTAGATGACCCCGCTTTTCGACAGGAGAAACAGGCGGTTGGTTTCCCCCGGGGGCACGACGATTCCCGCCGCGAGCACCGGGGGCAACCCCGGAAACGCAGGCTCCAACACATACCGGGTCTCGGCGGGCAGCTCTGGAAGGAGGACCCCCGCAGGGACGCCCGCGCGGCCGGAAACCGACGCCAGGAGGGCGAATGCCGTGACGAGGAAGATCAGCGTGCTTTGTGTCATGACGATCGTCGCAGCCCCCCGGAGAGACTGATTCCGATTCGGAATCCGCGAAATCCAATCGGGATGGGAACGAACCGGACACGCAGTGAATTTCACGCGGAGGCCGCGCAAACCATCCGATGTGCGGACTAATGGTCAAGGGCGATATGCCGAGCGATACGCCGAGCGGCGTCGGCCAAGCCCTGCCACGGCGCGGGCCCGCGGATCCGGTCTGGGGGGCGGCGGCTTTCCGGATGACTGCGATACCGTCGCAGAAACTTTCAGGTTCGCGTTCGCTTTTCGCTCAAATTGATGGACGTTTAGGGTGCGGAGAGGCATTGGATGCGACCAGGACGTCAGTCATGGAAAAAGATCGGCCCACAGGGGTGGCGGTGGCGCTTCCGGCGTCCGATCGGGGCCGTCTGGGCACTCTTCGCGATCACGCTCACCTCGCCGGCTGCCGGGGCGGATCGCGTGTTGATGGTGCTCGGCGACTCCGTTCGGGAGGGGTACTTTCGGCATGTCACCAGCCCTCTGGATCGGCCGGGGATCCGGTTTATTGACCCCATCAGCGAGATTTGGGATTCGCGCGCTGGCGTCCGCGACATGGAAAAGTGGCTGGCCATGGCGGATCACTTCGATGTGATCCACTTCAATTTCGGCCTGCACGACATCCGGCGCTACGTGCCGGGCCAGACCGGGGTGCCGATCGAGGAGTACGCCGCGAATCTGGAGATCGTCGGGCGGCGCTTTCTGGCCACCGGAGCCCGGGTGATCTTCGCCACCACCACGCCGGTGGTCCCGCCGACCAACTTCGACCGCCGTCCGGAGGACGTCATCGCCTACAACGCCGCCGCGCGGACCGTCATGGACCGCCTCGGAATCCCCGTCAACGACCTGTGGGCGATCGGGCAGGCCGCCATCACCGCCAACGTCACCAACACCTTCGACGGGACGCATTTCGTCTTTGAAGTGAGCCAGCAGTTGGGCGCGCAGGTGGTTCGCTACATCACCGATGTGCCGAAGGTGGAGCCCGCCAGGGACGGTTCTGGAGTCTGGGTGGATTCGTGGCCGGCCTGCCGTTTCCAGGTGCAGACGTCGGCGGACCTGAAGACCTGGACCACTAGCGGACTCCTGGTTCCGATGGATCTCTACCGAGAATTCTGGCCCGGGAGTTCGGGGGGCGAGTTCTTTGTCCGGGTCCTGGTGGTGCCTCCCTGAGGCCTCGGCGGCCGCTTTTGGGGGTGGCGGAAGAGTGAGGCCGGCGGAAGCAGCAATTTGAGCCTCACTCCAAGACCGCGACGACCGCCATGGGAGCGGGCGAGGTCCCGGGCCCCCCTTGGACCGTCTGCGCCACCGGCAGACCCCTTCCGCGAGGATCCACAGTCCCTGGCCTTTCCTCTGCGACCCTGGCGTTCTTTGCGTGAGGCTCACGCCACGGACGCGATGGCCGCAAAGGTTCCGGCGATGGGGGTCAACCCAAAGTTGCCCCGATGTTCCGTTGTTCCCCGTCCGCAAAGACCAGGGTGCCGCATAAAGTGCCAGGTCATCTGTGTTGATCTTGTTGTCGTCCGCCCTTGAACCGCTTCTTCAAGCCCTCTGCGCCCTTTGTGTGAACCTCACGCCGTGGACGCCAAGGCCGCAATGGGAGGCGGGCGTAGTCCCTGCTGGCGTCCATCACCCTTTCGTTCAAGCGCTTGGCGAATAAAGTGCCAGGTCATCTGTGTTGATCTTGTTGTCGTCCGCCCTTGAACCGCTTCTTCAAGCCCTCTGTGTCCTTTGCGTGAGCCTCACGCCGTGGACGCCAAGGCCGCAATGGAAGGCGGAAGCAGCCCCTGCTGGCGTCCATCACCCTTTCCTTCAAGCGCTTGGTGCCCCTTGCATAAGGCCTAGGCTCTTACCCTTTCCACGGCGCCAGCCTGGCTGTCGGCTATGGAGAGCGGGCCCCGGTCGGAGGGTCCACGCTGCGGATCGCTTGCGCCATGCGGCTCACGTATCGCTCCAGCGTGAAATGGGCCAGGAACCGGCGGCGAAGGGCGAATCCCTCGTCGGAAAGCGCCAGCGCCTCCAGGCGGACGGCCACGGCGCGCGGATCTCTCGGGGACACCAGGCCCGGGTAGCCTTCGGGAAGCATCTCGGGAATACCCCGCCAGCGCGTGGTGACGGCTGGGATGCCATACGCCATGGCTTCGATGAGCCCCACCGGTTGCCCCTCGTTGGCGTAATAGGTGGGAAACAAAAAGACGTCGGCGTCGCGCCACGCGGCTGCCTTGTGGGCGCCGGAGACGAATCCGATATGGGTGACCGCACCTTCGAGGTCGGCCCGCCGGCACCGGTCGCGAAACTCGGTTTCCAAAGCCGGTTCCGGGAATGCGCCGGCGACCGTCAGATGAAACCGAAGTCCCGCCCGGCCGCCCGCATTGGCCAGCGCCACGGCGTCCAGGGCGTCGAACAACCCCTTGTCCCGGGAGTTCAGGGCCAGGAACAGCACGCGGACGCTTCCACCGCGGGATCGGAGCTGTTCCAGGCGGGCGCGGCGGGCGGGTCCCAGGTCGTTCTCAAACTCCGGACACGGATCCTCGATGGCATTGGGGACCACCGCGGTGCGCCGTGAACCGAACACGTCGGCGTCGCGGCGGTTCGACTCGGCCAGCACGATGGAGAGGTCCGGCCTTCCCAGCAGGCATCGGGACCCCAGGCGTTCCCAGGCGGAGGCCCTGTCCTCCAGCCATTCTCCCAGACCCGCCGCCTCCCAATGATACACCCGGTGGCGGAACCACGGACGGAGCAGGGCGAAAATCATCCAGTCGCGGATCAGCGGGGTGCGCGCCGGCGGGCTGGGAACGTAATAAAGGGTTCGGATGCCGTGACGCCAGCGCAGTCGGACCGCCTGCGCGCAATAGCGGAGCAGTTGGAACACCTTGCCTCCCCGCGCGGTGCCTACGTCCTGAAGGCCATCTGAAAACCGGGCGTCCACGTGGAAGACCTCGACGCCAAGCTCCGGACGCGCCCGCAGGCCGTCCACGAGATACTGCACCATCTGGCTCTGGCCGTGATGCGGCGGGGGGACATGGGCGAAGACAAGCAGCTTCATGAGCCGGGAGCGCGAAGGGTGAGGGAGGAAGGAGTAAGGATGAAGGAGGAAGGATGCGTTACAGGCTCTTTGCCCGGCCTTTTGGCGCGCAAGGGACCGCCGAGACTTCGCAAGACCTCGGCAGCGAAGACCGTTGGACGGGCGCAGGATGCGGGGCATGTGGGTGAGCGACCCTGCCCGTGGAGTGTGCCGGTTCATCTGGGAACAGGAGGAACCGGGACCGGTCTGGCTTGAATTTGCGTTCCTCGGGGGAATCGAGCAGCGAGTGAGGATGAAACGGGTCGGCAGGCGCTGGGAGGCGGAGATCCGGAAACAGTCCGGATGGCTCCGCTACGGATTCCGGACCGCCTCCGGGATCCGTCCCGACCGCCACCCCGCGACCATTCGTGATGCCCTGGGACGCCGCCTGAGCTTTGCGGTGTTGACCATGGGTTCGTCGCCCCGGACCGCGGAGAAGCCGGCATGAATGCATGGAATTACAATGCAAGGCACCGGCATCCGGACACCGGCGGATTTCCAGACCGCCTGCCGCTCTGGCCTCCGGGACTGTGGTTTGGCGGCCATGCGTGGCGATGGATTGAGCGGTTCCGGATCGCGCTCCACATGCCGCTGGGCGCCTGGCTCCGGCGGTGGCGTCGTGACTCCTACTTCCGCTTCGAGCGGGAATTGGAGCCCTTCCCTCCGGTGCTGGTCTGGCTGCTCACCCTCGCCGTGGTGGGGGGTGTGGCCGTTCGATGGTGGTGGATTCAGGAGATCTGAACCGAATCGGCCTCAGATCCGGAGAATCGGCAGGTTCTACCGCCGGATTTGGCGAGATCCGGACCACGCCGCCGGCTGCAACATGCCGACAGAACTTCGCAAACCAGCGAAAGCCGGGATGGTCGGTCGGGCCGTAGCGTCCTGGTGTGAGCGCCAAGTCATTCGATCATTTCCTGAGTTTCTGGCAGCAAATGCTGCGGACGCCCAGACCCCGCGCGGCCGGCAGCCGGCGGGTCGCCAAGGCGAAGTCCCGCTTGCGGGAAGCGCTGGTTTCGCGCTGAGTGCGGTCAACCCGTTCGCGCGCGTCGCGCCCGGGCGTCCACTCCAGCGTCGTTTTACCATGAGCTCCCTCATTCCCCGCAAGGTGGCCGCCGCCATCAGCAAGCAGATCGGCCTCGAGTTCTTCGCCTCGATGCAATACGAGGCCATTGCCGGCTGGTTCAAACTCGAGGGTTTGCCCCGGCTGTCCGCGCACTTCAACCAGCAGGCCTCCGAGGAGCGCGATCACGCGCACCGCTTCATCAAGTTCCTGCTCGATACCGGCACGCTGCCCGAGCTGCCGGCGATCGCCGCGCCGCAGACCCATTTCAAATCGGCGGTCGAGGCGGTGGACGTGGCACTCCAGCACGAGTTGAAGGTCACCGACGCCATCAAGGCGCTCTTCGATCTCGCGGACAAGGAGGGCGACCGGTTCACCCAGAACTCGCTCCAGTGGTTCATCCAGGAACAGCTTGAAGAGGTATCGTCCACGGAGGAACTGCTGCAGATCGTGAAGCGGGCCGGCGATGGCGGCCTGCTCATCGTCGAGCACTTCCTCGCCAGCCGGCCGGGGCCGAAGTCGTCCAAGTGACCGCGGCGGGCCGGTGAAGTGCCCACAAACCGGAAGGGCGCCTCTCAATTTTTTGACGATGCCGGCCCGACGGCGCTTTGGATTCACGCTGGCTGAAGAGGAGACACGGATTTCACGGAGGAACACGGAGGAAGGCAGAGCGGGCGCCCTTTTCTCTCCGTGAGAATCCGTGAAATCCGTGTCCAGATCCCCCGGTCCCAAAAAAGTGAGAGGCGTCCCAACCGGAACAGGCGGGCATCCGATTCTTGTCCTTCGGCCCCGACTTGCCGACCGTTGCGGGTCATGGACAACACCGTTGCCGCGAACGCCGTGTTGACGGCCTCCCTTCGATTCCAGCGATTGCCCGCCAAGATTCGCAAGCTGGGAATCCTGCGGGTGGACAATCAGGCGGTCAGCGATCTCCAGATTTCCGAAGACCGCCGCGAGGTCAGCGGATGCGTGAAGGACGATCCGGAGGCGCGGGTGGCGATGTCCTTCGATCCCACGGCGCAAGACTGGAGGATCGAGTGTTCCCGACCCGACTGCGGGACAAAGGGGCGGTGCGAGCACGCCGCCGCAATCCTCCGGAGCTATCTTCAGAAGCTGGAGTCCGCCGCTGGGGTGACGGAGACGGAGACGTCCAAGACGCCGGTCGCTGCGAGTCCGGTCACGGCTGCGCCGCCGCCGGTGGAGACCAACCTGGTCCAGGCGGCGACCCGCGTACTCGGACGGGCCCTGAGTCAGAGCGAAAGCCGGTTCATCGAGGCGGTCCGACATCTCTACCGCCAGTGCGATGCCGAAGGCGCCTTCCACGAAAGCGCTCTCTGGAGCTTGGATTGGCCGGGGCGCATTCCCAGCTTCCACAAGATCTCCCTGTTTCCGCAGCGTCCCGAGTCCGAGGTGGATTTCTGGCTGGGCCTTCGGGAGCTGGCGGACGAGCGGGGCTATTCGGTTCCCAAATTCCTGCAGAATGTCGCGGCTTCCGGCAGCCTTGACGAGCGCCGCAAGCAGATGCAGCGGGAGCGGGAGCTTCGGGACTGGTTGCTGCGCCTGAACTCCCTGTCGTCGGATGCTGCCGCGGAGGACCTCGAAGCCGTCAACGAACTCCGTTTCCGTTTGAATGACCGGGGGATGCGGATCGAGATCCGGACGCCGGGCCGCGACTGGCGGCCCCTGAAATCCAGTGAGGCGAGGGGCCTGTCGTGGCACGAAGGACCGCAGCTCGAGTCCCGGTCCGACCTGCTCTGGCAGTCCCTGGCCCAGCACCATGTCTATGGAGGGGCCGAGGTGGACCTGGGTTCCGACGCCGTCCTCCAGTGGCTGGGGACGCATCTGCGGATGCCCGATCTCGACCGATTTTTCGTGAACGATTCCGGGGAGCCTTTCCTTCGCGTGGCGGAGCCGCTGCGATGGCGGTTGTCCGAACCGGAGACCGCCGACGGCGACTATCGCGTCGAATTGGTGACGGCGTCCGGCGCGAGTCCGGGTGCCATCCATTACGGATTTTTTGGAAATCCACCGCTTTACCTGACGCAGACCCATCTCTACACCGGCCCCAATCCCTCCGCCTTCCACGCGCTCGATGGGCCGTCCGCCGTGATTCCGGCCCGCGCGATCGAATCCGGCGCGGGTCTGCGCTGGCTGGACGCCGCCGGGGTCTCGCCTCCGCAACGGATTCTGGACCGGATCGAACAGGTCCCGCTTCGATTGCGGGTTCGGGCGGAAATTTTCCGCAACGGGGGAAGCCCGACCGAGTACTGTCTGATCACGGTCCGGGCAGCCACCAAGGACGAGCGGTTCCGGCACGTGTTGACCGATCAGGGCTGGCGGCAGGAAGTCTCGGCGTCGAAGCCGCTCGATGCCCTGGTGCGGCTCGATCGTTCCGCGTTGAAGGGGGTCGGCGAGAACCTGGCGGCGGCCGGCTTCAAGGAAGATCCGATGCGCGGTGGATTGTCGGCGCGCATCACCAAGGCGTTTCCTTCCGCCTTTCGCGACTTTCTCGACCGGCTGCCTCCGGATTCCCAGGTGGATCTGCGCGGGGACCTGGCCTCCCTGCGCGAGGGTCAGGTGGTCGGAACGCTGCGGCTGGAGGCCGAGGAGGCCGATCCCGACTGGTTCGACCTCCGGGTGGTGGTCAACGTCGAGGACACGACCCTCACCCCCGAGGAAGTCCGGCTGCTGGTGGCCGCCCGGGGGCAATGGGTGAGGCTTCCCTCCCGCGGTTGGAGGCGGCTGGAGTACCAGTTGACCGAGCGCGAGGAGGCGGATCTGGCGCGCATCGGCCTGACGCCGCGGCAACTGTCCGCCGATCCGCAGCGGCTCCACGCGCTGCAACTGGCCGATCCCTCGGCCCGGCGTTTCCTTCCGGCGCCCGCCGTCGAGCGCATCGAGCGGCGCGCCACCGAGCTCAAGGCCCGGGTCACGCCCGGAGTTCCTCCGGAGGTGCAGGCTTCCCTGCGCCCGTATCAGATCGAAGGCTTCCACTTCCTCGCCTACCTCACCGCCAACCGGTTCGGCGGCGTGCTGGCCGATGACATGGGGCTGGGCAAGACGCTGCAAACCCTCACCTGGCTGGCCTGGCTGCGCTCCGAAGGCGCGGCGGCGGATCGCCGGACCCTGCCGGCGCTGGTGGTGTGCCCGAAAAGCGTCCAGGACACCTGGCGCTCCGAGGCCGAACGATTCGTTCCGAACCTGCGGGTGCGGGTCTGGCGCGGCGGCGACACCGCGCCCGCCGCGGAGGGCGCGGATGCCGATCTGCACGTGATCAACTACGCGCAGCTCCGGAGCGCGGAGGAGTCTCTCGCGAAGACGGACTTCCTCGCCGTCATTCTGGACGAGGGACAGAACATCAAGAATCCGTCGTCCCTCACCGCCCAGGTGGCCCGGCGGCTGCGCGCGGATCATCGCCTGGTGCTGACCGGCACTCCGATCGAGAACCGGCTGCTGGATCTTTGGAGTCTGTTCGCCTTCGCCATGCCGGGCGTGCTGGGGAACCGCGCTGGCTTCCATCGCCTCTATGATTCCCGGGAGGACTCCTTCGCGCGTCCGCGCCTGGCCGCGCGGGTTCGGCCGTTCCTGCTCCGGCGCACCAAGGCCCAGGTGGCCCCGGACCTTCCGGACCGCGTCGAGGAGGATCTCTACTGCGAGATGGAGGGGGAGCAACGCACGCTGTATCGGGCCGAACTCAAGGCGGCGCAACAGCATCTGCTCCGTCTCCAGACCGAGGAGGCCCTCCAGAAGGATCGGTTCCATCTGCTCAGCTCCCTCCTGCGCCTGCGGCAGATCTGCTGCCATCCGGGCCTGCTCAAGCCCGACACCGCGCAGGATGGCGCCAAGCTGGAAGCCCTGATGGAAACGCTCGAGCCGCTGATGGAGGAGGGGGAGAAGGTGCTGGTCTTCTCGCAGTTCACCGAATTGCTGGCCCTCCTGAAGCCGGCCCTGGAGCGCCAGGGTTGGAAACAATGGTATCTCGCCGGCGACACCGAGGACCGCGGCGACCTGGTCCGGGAGTTTCAGTCCCACGAAGGGGCCGGGGTGTTCCTCATCTCGCTCAAGGCCGGCGGCGCCGGACTCAACCTCACCGCCGCCAGCTATGTGATCCTCTTCGATCCGTGGTGGAATCCGGCGGTCGAGAACCAGGCCATTGACCGCACGCACCGCATCGGACAGGCCCGCAAAATCCTCGCCTACCGCCTGCTCATCAAGGACAGCATCGAGGAGAAGATCCGCACCCTTCAAAAAACCAAACGCGCCCTCGCCGACGAGGTGCTGGGAGAGGAACGCTTTTCCGCCGCGCTCACCCTGGACGACCTCCGCTTCCTCCTGGGAACGGACGGGGGAAATGAAGAATGATGAAGTCAGAATGATGAGGTGATCCCCGACCCGCGAGTGGCTCGCGAGCGGCTCGAAGGGCCGTTCCCTTCATCCTTCATCCTTTCCACACCGGGGCTCTTCGCGTTTCCGATTCTCCCGCGGCGGGCTCTGCGGCAGGCTGGCTGCCATGCTGACTGAGTTGACGCGGGAGGTGGCAGCGGGCCGAGAGCTTTCCGGCGATGCCGTTGCCGGCGCCGTCCGTGCCCTGACCGACCCGGGCATCCCTCCGGAGACCAAGGCCGATTTTCTCGCCGCCCTGTCGGACCGCGGGGAATCACCGCGGGAAATCGCCGCGTTCGCCCACGAGCTGCGGAGCCGATCCCTCGAAGTGCCGCTGCCGGAGGCGATCCGCCGGGGCGAGATCCTGGATGTCTGCGGCACCGGTGGAGACCGTCTCAACACCTTCAACATCTCCACCACCGTGGCCCTGGTCTGCGCCGCCGCCGGGGTGGTCGTGGCCAAACACGGCAACCGGGCGGTGACTTCGCAGTCCGGGAGCGCCGATGTCCTGCAGGCGCTGGGCGTTCCGGTGGAATTGTCCCCCGAGGCCGCGGCGGAATCGCTGGCCCGGCACCGGTTCGCATTCCTCTTTGCGCCGCGTTTCCATCCGGCCTTCCAGCACATCACGCCGGCCCGGAAGCTCTGCGCGGCGCGGGGACAGCGCACGCTGTTCAATTTCCTCGGCCCGCTCCTGAATCCCGCGCGTCCGACGGCGCAGTTGCTCGGCGTGCCGCGTCCGGCGCTCTGCGAACCCCTGGCGCGCACCCTGCAAAGCCTCGGTCTCCGGCGGGCCATGGTGGTGTGCGGCGAGGTGCCGTCGCCGGATCCCGGAGCGACCGGTCCGGCCTACCTCGATGAACTCAGCACCCTCGGGGAGAACTCCGTCGCGGAGTTCTATCAGGATCGCGGATTCCACGCGTCGCGGGGTGCGATGGACGGGTTGCCATTGCAGCCGGCCACGCTGTCCGGCCTGGCCGGCGGCGACGCGGCGGCCAATGCGGGAATCATCCGGCGGCTGCTCGCCGGCGAAGATCGCGGACCGCGACGCGACGCCGTGCTGCTCAACGCCGGCGCCGCGCTGATGGTGGCCGGGAAGACCCGGTCCATCGCCGAGGGCTGGTCCCTGGCGGCGGAGACGCTCGATTCGGGGGGCGCCCGGGCCTCGCTCCAGGCGCTGGCCGCCGCCGGGAGCGGCTCGGCGGGCTCGGCGTGAAGGGAGCGGGCGATGGCGATCTATTTCGACTACAACGCGACGACCCCGCTGGATCCTGCCGTCCGCGCGGCCATGATGCCCTTCCTCGAAAGCGTCTGGGGCAATCCGTCCAGCGTCCACCAGATCGGCCGCGCCGCCCGCGCCGCCCTCGACGAGGCGCGATACCGCCTCGCCGGACTCTGGAAATGCCGTCCCAGCGAAGTGGTGTTCACCTCCGGCGGCACCGAAGCCAACAACCTGGCCGTGCTGGGCGCCGCCCGGCGCCTGCGCGGAAGCGGACGCCATCTCATCACCTCGCCGGTCGAGCATCCGGCCGTGCTTCACGCGCATCGCCAGTTGCAGCGTCTGGAGGGATTCGAGGTCACCGAGCTCCCGGTGGACGCCAGCGGACGCGTGGATCCGCAGTCGGTGCGGGCGGCACTGCGTCCGGACACCGTCCTGGTCTCCGTCATGGCCGCCAACAACGAGGTCGGCACCCTGCAGCCGGTGGCGGAGATTGGCGCTCTCTGCCGGGAACGGGGCGTGTGCTTTCACACCGACGCCGTGCAGGCCCTGGGCAAGCAGCCGTTTGAAGACATCCACCAGTTTCAGGCCGACCTGGTGGCCGTGTGCGCGCACAAATTCCACGGCCCGAAGGGCGCGGGCGCCCTGTTCATCCGGTCTCCTCTGCAACCGGAATCCGTGGCGGTGGGCGGAGGCCATGAGAACGAGCGCCGCGCCGGCACCGAGAATCTCGCCGGGATCGTCGCACTGGTGGACGCCTTTGCCCGCTTCGTTTCCGCACCGGTGTTCGACTCGGAACGCCTCGCACCCTGGACCCGCCGCCTGGCGGAAACCGCGGCTGCGATCCCGGGAGTGACGGTCCGCAGCCCGGACGCCGGGCGCCTGGCCAACACCGTGGCGTTCACCGTCGCCGGTGCGGACAGCGTCACGCTCCTGGCGGCGTTGGATTTGGCGGGAGTCTGCGCCTCAGGCGGATCCGCCTGCTCCGCGGGCTCCCTGGAGCCCAGCCATGTCCTGCGAGCCATGGGAGTTCCGGAGCCCGAGTGCAACGCATTGGTCCGCTTCTCGCTCGGACGGGAAACCACCGAAGCCGAAGTGGACCGGGTGATATCCCTCCTGCCCGAAGTCATCCGGCAAGTCCGGCGGTAAGCGTCGCGCCCCTCCCGCGAACGGCGTCGGAAGGGAGAGCCGCCTGCTGCGGCCGAGGATCCGGTTCGAGCCCCGTCACTCCATTCCCCTGCCGGCGAAATCGCGCTCAGGAGATTGATTTGCAACAGCAAAGCCGCCGGAGACAGCCGTGAAACGGTTGTCCAATACGTGGACTTGCGGTTGTCTCATCGAGTATCGTCGGCACGTGAGTTATCAGCCGCAGCTCACCATCACGCCCGCCCTGCTGGCCCGCGTGGAGCGGACTGCGGCCCTGCGTGAGCGCATCCTGGTGGCCACCGTGGAAGTGCCGTGGATTCCCGCCTTGCAGAAGGACACCCGCATCCGCAACACCCATTCCTCGACGGCCATCGAAGGCAATCCGCTCACTCTGGAACAGGTCCGGGCCGTCGAGGAAGGCCGGGAAATCCCCGCCGTCGCGGTCCGCGCGAAGCGGGAGGTGGTCAACTATTTCGCCGCCCTGCGCTTCGTCGAAAAGCACCCCGGCAAGAACTTCCTCACCCACGAGGACCTCCTGCAATTGCACCGGATCATTGCCGGCGACGTGATGGACCAGGGGCCGGCCGGCCGCTATCGCACCATCGCCGTCCGCGTGGGCCGCTACGTGCCGCCTCCCGCCCAGGAGGTTTCCGGTCTGATGTCTGAACTGCTCGAATGGTGGAATAGCAAGGCGGCCGAGCTTTCACCCGTACTGAGTTCGGCGATTCTGCATTACCGCTTTGAAGCGATCCACCCGTTTGCCGACGGGAATGGGCGGACGGGACGCACACTGGCCCTGTGGGAACTGTATCGGCGCGGCTTTGACACCCACCACATTTTCTCCGTGGACGAGTTCTATTGGGAGGACCGTCCGCGCTATTATGCGGCGCTCGATGCGGTGCGGCGGGAAGGCGAGGACCTCACCGGCTGGCTCGAATACGCCGCCGAGGGGTTGCAGATCACCCTGGAGCGGGTCTGGATGCGCGTGCAGAAGCTATTGGCGGGAGCAGGCCGGGCGAAGCTGGTGCTGCGTCCGAAGCAGGAGCAACTGCTGCAGTTCTTACGCGATCGCAAGAGCATGACTCCGCAGGAGATTTGGGATGCCCTCGGCGTGACCAAGCAAGGCGCGATGAAGCTGATGCAACCGCTGCTGGACGCCGGTTTGGTGCAGCGCATTGGCACACGAAAAACCGGACGCTACCTCCTCGCATGACTCCCGAGGAAAAAGCCCGCCAACAGATTGACGCGATGCTCATCGCGTCGGGCTGGGGCGTTCAGGACTACAAGCAGTTCAACCCCGCCGCCGGACGCGGCATCGCCCTCCGCGAAGCGCCGCTCAAGTCGGGCACCTGCGATTACCTCCTGCTCGTGGACCGCAAGGCCGCGGGCGTGGTCGAGGCCAAGAAGGAAGGCACGCTCCTGTCCGGTGTCGCCGAGCAGTCCGGCCACTATGCGGACAACCTGCCTGACTTCATCCAATCCGTTACGCCCGGCTCGCTGCCGTTTCTCTACGAATCCACCGGCGTCGAAACGTTCTTCCGCGACGAACGCGATCCCGACCCGCGCTCCCGTCGCGTCTTTTCCTTCCATCGTCCGGAAACGCTCGCGGCCCTGATGGCTGAACCAGAGACGTTGCGCCGGCGGCTCGCGGTGATGGCCAGGAAGTTCCCGCTCCCGACACAATCTCTCCGTGCCTGTCAGATCGAGGCCATCACCCATCTTGAAAAATCCTTCGCCGCCGACCATCCGCGCGCGCTGATCCAGATGGCCACCGGCGCGGGCAAGACCTACACCGCGTGCAGCTTCACCTATAGGCTCATCAAGCACGCCGGGGCAAAACGCGTCCTGTTCCTGGTGGACCGCGCCAATCTGGGCCGGCAAGCCATGGCCGAGTTCCAGCAGTTCGTCGCGCCGGATACGGGGCGCAAGTTCACCGAGGTTTACAACGTCCAGCATCTTACCTCCAACCAGCTCGATTCCGTCGCCCGGGTCACCATCTGCACCATCCAGCGCCTTTACTCGATGCTGCGCGGCGAGGAACTCGACGAAGACCTCGAAGAAAAATCCGGCTACGAAATCGCCACCGCCGATGACCGGCCCAAGGACGTCGCCTACAATCCCGCCGTCCCCATCGAGGCCTTCGACTTCATCGTCACCGACGAATGTCACCGCTCCATCTACGGCCTCTGGCGGCAGGTGCTCGAATACTTCGATGCCCACCTCATCGGCCTCACCGCCACGCCCAGCAAACAGACCATCGGGTTCTTCAACCAGAACCTCGTCATGGAATACAACCACGAGCGCGCCGTGGCCGATGGCGTGAATGTCGGCTACGAAGTCTATCGCATCCGCACGCAGGTCACCGAGCAGGGCGGCAAGGTCGAAAAAGGTTTCTACGTGGACCGGCGCAGCAAGGAAACCCGCGCCGTCCGCTGGGAACGCCTCGATGAAGACCTCGCCTACGCCGCGTCCGACCTCGACCGCTCCGTGGTGGTGAAGTCGCAGATTCGCACCGTGCTCCAGGCGTTCAAGGACGCGCTCGACACCGAGTTGTTCCCCGGACGCACGCTCGTCCCCAAGACGCTCATCTTCTGCAAGGACGACTCTCACGCCGAGGATACCGTGCATCTCGTGCGCGAGGTCTTCGGCAAGGGCAACGACTTTGCCAAGAAGATCACCTACAAGACCTACAACCCCGAGACGAAGCGTTACGAAAAATCCGAGACGCTCATCCAGGAGTTCCGCACCTCGCCGCAACTCCGCATCGCCGTCACCGTGGACATGATCGCGACCGGCACGGACATCAAGCCGCTCGAATGTCTCCTGTTCCTGCGCGACACCCGCAGCCGCACCTACTTCGAGCAGATGAAAGGCCGCGGCACGCGCGTCGTCACGCCCACCGACTTGCAGGCCGTCAGCGGCGCGGACGCCCACGCCAAGACCCACTTCGTCATCGTGGACGCCGTGGGCGTATGCGAGAGCGACAAGACCGATTCCCGCCCGCTCGAACGCCAGCGCACCGTCGCCTTCGACAAGCTGCTGCTCGGCGTGGCCCTCGGCAAACGCGACGAGGACACGCTCACCACGCTGGCCGGACGCCTCGCCCGGCTTGACCGCGAAATCTCCCGCGACGAGGCCAGGAAGCTGGCCGAACTCGCCGGCGGCAAATCGCTGGCGGAACTCTCCGGCACACTGCTCCGTGCCGTTGACCCCGATGCCATCGCCGAAAAAGCCACCGGGAAACCGGGCGCGGCCCCCAATGAAGTCACGCCGGAGCGGTTTGAAGCCGCCCGCAAATCCCTGGCCGATGCCGCCTGCGCCCCATTCGATCTGCCCGCCCTGCGCGACGCCCTCGCCAAGGCCAAGCAGGACGCCGAGCAGACCATTGACACCGTCACCGTGGACACCGTCCTGAGCCAGGGCTTCGACGCCGCCGCGAAGGAGAAGGCGATGGCGCTGCTGAAGTCCTTCCGCGCCTACATCGAGCAGCACCGCGCCGAGATCACCGCGCTCCAGTTGCTCTACTCGCGCCCCTACAAACAGCGCCTCACCGAACCGATGCTCAAGGAACTGGAGAAAAAACTTCGCAACCAGCATGCCGCCTGGACCGAGGACAATCTCTGGGCCGCCTTCGCTGCCGCCAGGCCGGGCAAGGTCAAGGGCCGCTCGCAGGCCGGACGCTTTGCGGACCTCGTCGCGCTCGTCCGCTTCGCGCTGGAACAACAGCCCCTGCTCGAACCCTTCTCGGACTCGGTGTGTCAGCGCTTTGAGGAATGGTTGCGGCAAAAAGATCGGGAGACTCTCGGCAAACAGGGCGCGCAGTCCGACCTCGCCGAAGCCCTGGCGAAGGCGGGTCCACCCGGAGCCAAAGTATTCACCGCCGACCAGCTCGCCTGGCTCAACCTCATCCGCGACCACATCGCCACCAGCCTGAGCATCGAGCCGGACGACTTCGACTATGCGCCATTTTCGCAGCAAGGAGGTCTCGGCAAGGCCCACCAGTTGTTTGGCGAAAAACTTCCGGCGCTGCTGGACGAACTGAACACGGTCCTCGCTGCGTAAAGGATGAATTAAGAATGCAGAAGGAAGAAAAAGACTTGAGAGAACGCACGAAGGAATTCGCGTTGCGAATCATCCGGATGTTCTCGGCGCTGCCGAAAACGACGGAGGCCCAAGTGCTGGGAAAACAGGTTTTGCGTTCTGGCACGTCAGTTGGCGCAAACTATCGCGAAGCATTCCGAGGACGCAGTGACGTGACCTCGCCAAAGTGAGCCAGGAGGAGTGAGAGTCTGGGCCAAAGAAAGGACCAGACCATGAAAGGAAAGCGATACACGACGGAGGAGAAGATTCGGGCATTGAGGGAAGTGGACGGCGGGAAGCCGATCCGAGAGGTGTGCCAGGAGAAGAACATCTCGGAGGCGACATACCACCGGTGGCGCAAGCAGTTTGGGCTCATGGAGGTGGACGAAGCCAAGCGGCTGAAGGAACTGGAGCGTGAGAACTCCGAGCTGAAGAAGATGCTGGCGGAGTCGCTGCTGAAGAACCGAGTCCTGGAGGCCATGTGCGAAAAAAAGCTCTGAGCCCGGCGGTGCGCCGGGAAGCAGTGAAGCGGCTCCACGGTGAGGGAGTATGCTCGGTGCGTGCGGGGTGCCGGATGCTGGGCTTGGCCCGGTCGAGCGATCGGTACCGGAGGCGAGAGCCGACGGATCGGCAGAAGGCGATACACCAGCGACTGGCGGAGCTGTCCCAGAAGCATCCCCGGTATGGGTACCGACGGATCGGCGCCCTACTGCGCCAGGAAGGCTGGAAGGTGGGCAAACGGCTGGTGCAACGGTGGCGGCGGGAGGAAGGGCTGCGGGTACCCCCGACGCGCCGCAAAACCGTGCGCCGAGGCCAATCCACCGGGCTGCCAACGGAGGCCTTGCACCGCGGCCACGTGTGGACGTGGGACTTCATTGCGGACGCTACGGTCCGGGGAGGGGCCTTGCGGATCTTGACGATCCTGGATGAGTTCACGCGGGAATGCCACGTATTGAGAGCCGACCGGGCGCTGAAGGCCAAGGACGTCCTGGAATGGTTGCAGAGGGCCATCCAGGAACACGGGGCGCCGGCCTATCTGCGCAGCGACAATGGCCCGGAGTTCATCGCCACCCTGGTGCAACGGTGGCTGAAGGAAAACGGGGTGAAGACCCTGTACATCGAACCCGGAAGTCCCTGGCAGAACGGCTTTGTGGAAAGTTTTCACGGACGCTTCCGGGACGAATGCCTGAATCGAGAGCAGCTGCACACCCTCACCGAGGCTCGGGTGGTCATCGGCGACTATCGGCGGGAATACAACCAGCGCCGCCCCCACAGTCGCCTGGGCTACCTCAGTCCTGCGGCCTACGCACAGACCCTTTGTCCATCCCCGGTTCCGGTCGGGCTTCGCCCTCCCTCCACCGGGGATGGACAATCCGCACCCAACCATTAACCATTAACCAGTGCCCAGAACTCTCACATCCCCCGGAGCAGTTTGTGCGGTCCGGTCA
>Ga0268299_1000546_pt1 | contig 110929 bp, 101 predicted proteins | sample NOBtaG_FD_193484 | JGI IMG/M metagenome (GOLD analysis project Ga0268299, IMG submission 193484) | Activated sludge microbial communities from bioreactor in Nijmegen, Gelderland, Netherland - NOB reactor | ecosystem: Engineered > Bioreactor > Aerobic > Activated sludge | place: Netherlands...
CCCACACCCCAACGCTCTGCGACGCTTGGCAAACCCCAGACGAAAAAGACGGCCGCACATATGCTACCCCGTGAGACACTAGTTTAACGCGTATGGGGGCACCTCCCCGCGCTACGCGCAGGGAGGAAAACATGAGTGCAAGCTCGACAGCCCGTCCTACGGTGGAAGGATTCGAGATGTGTCCACTCCGTAGCAGCTTCGCTGGGGAGGAGACTGAGAAACTGAGAATGCGCTGCCCGCCCCCAGGCAATGCAACGTTGCCGGAGCCACGAGCGTTGCATGCTCAGGTTTCCCGCCGAGATGAATGCTTTTCCGACCCGTTCCCGTGCCGCCGATCCCGCGCCCCGGGTCGACCATGTCGCGCTGGCGCCGGGATCGCGGGTCGGGCGGTACGAGATCGAGGCTGTCCTGGGGCAGGGTGGGTTCGGCATCACCTATCGGGCGCGCGATGCCCAGCTCGACCGCATGGTGGCGATCAAGGAGTATCTGCCGGCCGCGCTGGCGGTGCGCCAGGACGGCGCCAGCGTGCTGCCGCGCTCGACCGAGGTGGCCGAGGTCTTCGACTGGGGGCGCCAGCGCTTCGTCGAGGAGGGCCGCACGCTCGCCAGCCTGCACGACGTGCCGTCTATCGTGCAGGTCTTCGACTTCCTCGAGGAGAATGGCACCGGCTACATGGTCATGGCCCTGGTGCAGGGCGAGACGCTGGAGAAGCGCATCGCCGCCGCGGGATCGCTGGGTCCGCGCGAGATCGATGCCATCGTGTGGCCGCTGCTCGATGGCCTGGAGAAGGTGCACCAGGCGGGCTTCCTGCATCGCGACATCAAGCCGGCCAACGTGCTGCTGGACGATGACGGCAAGCCGATCCTGATCGACTTCGGGGCGTCGCGCGCGTCGCTCGCCGATCGCACGGCGACGATGACCGCGATCTTCACGCCGGGCTATGCCGCCGCCGAGCAGTTCAGCTCGGCCCGGCAAGGCCCCTGGACCGACATCTACGGGATGGCGGCCACGCTCTACCACGCCATCGCCGGGACGCCCCCGCCGAGCGCCGTCGACCGCCTGCTGCAGGATGACTGCGTGCCGCTGGTGCAGCGATCCCCCGAGGGCTTTTCGCGCACTCTTCTGTCGGGCATCGACGCGGGGCTGTTTCTGCATGCCGAGGAGCGCCCGCAAACCATCGCCGACTGGCGCCGGCTCCTGCGCACCGACGTCGACGAAACGGCGCCGACGGTGGTGATGAACACCGCCGGGACCCGCACGGTCGCGAAGCCCGTCACGACGCCGACGCCGCCCACGCCGCCCAGCCCGCCGACCGAGCTTGCCGTGGGCGCGCGCCGCGGCGGCCTCTGGAAGTGGCTGGCGCTGGCATCCGCCGTGCCGATCCTGCTGGCAGTCGGCGACTATGCCTTCTACGCGGTGCGCGCGCCCGTCGCTCCCGTCGAATCGACGGGAGCCGGCCCACCGCCATCGCCGGTCGTCGCCGCCGAGCCCGCGGCTCCGCCTCCTGATGCCGTCGTGCCGCCCGCGCCGGCCGTCGGGCCGGAATCACAACCCGGGCAGGCGGAAGAGGCGGCGCTGCGGCTGGGCGTCGAGGACCGCCGCCTCGTCCAGCGCGCCCTCACCGTGCAGGGATTCGACACGAACGGCTCGGACGGCGCTCTCGGCCCGAGATCGCGCGAGATGATCGCGGCCTGGCAACGGCGGCACGGGCACGCGGCGACGGGATACCTGACGGCAGGCCAGCACAAGGACCTGCTGCGCGACGCCAGGCCGCTTCTCGAGCGGGCCGATTTGGAGCGGAAGGCTGGAACTGCAGGGCGACCATCCGCTCCCGGACCAGCCGGCGCCAGCTATGGCGGGTCGCTGTCGATGTCGGCCACGGGCAGCGGCCAGGCGGCACTGCCTCCGGTCGAGGCCGTCGTCGCGATTGCCCGCGGCTCCGTGACGGGCAACCTCCTCCACCCGCAATGCGGCGTCCTGCCTGTCAGGCTCGCCGTCGACGGGTCGGGCGCGATCAGCGGCGATATCCGTATCCCGGAAGCCGTCGGCTGCACCCTGAACAAGGCCTCGGCCACCGGACGCGTCGAGCCGGGCGCGCTGTCGCTCGACATTCGCGGCGTCGACGTGACCCTGCGCGGCACGCTCTCCGTGCGGGGCGGGCAACCGCAGCCTGCCGGCACGGCGCCTCCGGCGGAGTTGCGCAACGTCGTTCCCTAAGCGACCGCCGGTCTCAGGATTTCGGCGCGATCGACACGACCAGGACCTGGCTGTCGATGGCCGTCAGGGTGTCGCCGGGCTTGACGCGCGGCAGCTGATCGCGGCCCGCCTGGCTCGTGACGCTGTAGGTCCGCACCTCGCCGCCGGCCGGGTTGATCACGGAGATCGTGCCGGCAGCCACGTCGACGCCGGTGACCCACCAGCTCACGACCAGCTGCTCGGCCGACACACTGGCGCCGCTCTGGCCCATCGATGCGGTGGCGCTGACGCTGAGGTCGCGATCGCGCGGCGGTCTGGCGTTGGGCCCGGACAGGACGAAGGTGAGCTTGTCCTCGAAGCCCACCGAGACGTTTTGGCCGATCCTGGCCGCGTTGAAGTTGGCGAGCGTCGGGCTGACCTTGCGCGTCGACGTCGAGCCATTGGCGAAGGTGAAGGTGACGGTGCGTGCGTTGGTGTCGACGGCGGTGATGCGCGCGTCGGCATGGTAGGTCGTCACGGTCGAGATGCCGACGATCGGCTGATTCTGAGGCGGCTGGCTCTGGGCGAGGGCGCCGCTCGCGCCGAGGAGCGCGCCGGCCGCGATCGCCGTCATCATCTGCCTTCTGCTGATCACGCTGTCCTCCAATTGCGGTTCGATCCGGTGAGCGGCTACTAGCATGCGCCCGTGCTGACGGGCTATGCCCTGACGGTTACAGGGGAACGAAGGGCGACATGCTCACGGCCTACCTCGCGGCCGACGGATTCATCGACCAGCTTGCCGAGGAGCTGCGGCGCGGCGGCGCCACGGAGTCGATGCGCCACGGCCGGCTGATCCTGTGCGACGGGCCGCCCGTCGCGGCGGCCTGGGCGGCGAACATCTGGCACGACTGCGTCGAGCTGCCGGTCCCCTCGATCGGCAGCGCGGCGCAGGCGCTGCGCGCCCTCCAGCGCAACTGGGCGATGTACGCGCCGGTTCACCATCGCCGCGCGGCGCTGATCCGCGAGCGCCTGCCGCACGTCTCGGCAAAGCCCGTGGTCTTTCCCGCCGCGGCCCCGAGTGCTCCGCTGGGCTCGTGGACGCTGCTCGCGCCCGACCGGATGCTGGCAGCGGCGCGCTGCAGCTCCGCTTTCGCGAATGGCGAGGTCGACTTCGTCGAGGACCGGACGGGGCCACCCAACCGCGCCTACCTGAAGCTGTGGGAAGCGCTCGTGCACCTCGGCCGGTGGCCCCGGCCGGGCGAGCGCTGCCTCGATCTCGGCGCCTCGCCCGGCGGCTGGACGTGGGCGCTGGCAAGGCTCGGCGCCGACGTGATCGCCGTCGACAAGGCGCCGCTCGCGCCGCCGGTCGCTGCGATGCCCAGGGTGGCGTGGCGCGGCGAGAGCGCCTTCGCGCTCGCGCCCGAGAGCGTCGGCCCGATCGACTGGCTGCTCTCCGACATCGTCTGCTATCCGGCCCGCCTGCTGCGTCTGGTCGAGCGCTGGCGGGCGTCGGGCCTGGTGCGGAGCTTCGTCTGTACCCTCAAGTTCCAGGGCGCCACCGATCACGACACCGCCGCGGCGTTCGCGGCAATCCCGGGCGCGCGGGTGCTGCACCTGCACCACAACAAGCACGAGCTGACGTTCCTGCTGACCGGATGACCTCATATGCCGGCCTCCCGACGCGCAGCGCGGGGAGGTGCCCCGCTTAGAGTCCGTAACGAAATAAACGCTTCATATTGAGGAGGCGGGAACGCTTGCTCGTGGACGGATGGTGTAATTCCAATCGGGATGGAAAGAACCGTACCTGATACTGATGGCGGCGAACTCTGGGTCGGAGACCTTAGCCCCTTTCGGGCTGGCCGATTTCCTCGCTCGCGGCCACCATCTCGTCTCCACACGCTACCATGTCGGCACGGTTCGCAACCACGACAACGGCGCCCGTGGTGAGGAACTCGTCCGCAAGCAACAGAGGTTCATTCGAAGTGCCCACCGGACGGCTGGTGCCGGGCTTGTGATTGGCCGTCCCAAAGCCGTGCTATAAGTTGAGTTGAGATTACAGTAACCGTCCATGAAGCGCCTTCGTGTTCTCGCTGCTCTCCTAGGCTGTCTCGCCGTCCTGGCGAGCGGATTCGTGAGCGTTGCTGCCGCGACGGTGCTGGCCGGGCCGTCCGCGCAACCGCAGAGCACCCTCGGTGAACAGCCCTGCGACCATTGCGACAGCTGCGGCACGGTGCCGTGCGCGGCGCCAACATCAAGCTGCCTGCAGACATCGTCGAACGTCTCACTGACTTTGGCGACCGTGCCGTTCGACCTGCCGGCGATGGATGCCGGCAAGATTCGCTGGTCTCTGCGCACGGCCTCGCTAACCGGGCTGTGCCCGCCCCCCGATCCTATTCCACCGCGAGCCTGACTCTTCGATCGTCGGCTTGAGCCGCCGCGCGTTGCGCGACGGCATCGCGGAGGAGTGTCGTGAAATTCATTGCAAAGTCGCGGACCGGTATTGCCGGTTTCGCCCGGTTGACAGTCGGCGGCATCGTTGTCGGTCTAACACTGGCCGCCGTCGCCACGGACTGGTCGGATGCCGCCTCGCAACCGTCGGCAAGCAGCCCCAGTGTCGCCCAAGCGCCGGCGAGTGGTCCGTGCAACGGAAAGCCGGCCAAATTATATCGCAATCCCATGGGTGCGCCCGACACCTCGCCGGTGCCGAAGAAGGACTCCATGAACATGGACTATATTCCGGTCTGCGAGGACGAGGCCGGCGAGAACCCGGGGACCGTGAAGGTGAGTCTCGACAAGGTGCAGCGGCTCGGCGTGCGCAGCGAGGAGGCGGTCGAACGCGCGCTTTCGCGCACCGTGCGCGCCTTCGCCACGCTGCAGTTCGACGAACGGCGGCAGTTCGTCGTGGCGCCCAAGTTCAGCGGCTGGATCGAGAAGCTGACGGTGAATGCCGTTGGCGACGCAGTCAAGCGCGGCCAGGTCCTGTTCGAGGTCTACAGCCCGGAGCTGAACGTGCTGCAGCAGGAGTGGCAGCTCGCCGGGCGCAGCAGCTATGCCACCGACAAGCTGCGCAACCTCGACTATCCCGAGGCCGAGCTGGAGAGGCTGCGGCGCGGCGAGCGACCGCGCACGGTTTCCTTCCCATCACCCGTCACCGGCACCGTGGTCGAGAAGACCGCCATGGAAGGGATGCGCTTTCGCGCCGGCGACGCGCTGTTCCGCATTGTCGACACCTCGAACATGTGGGTGATGGCCGAAATCTACGAACAAGACCTCGCCTTCGTGAATGTGGGCGACACCGCGCAGGTCACCGTCAACGCCTGGCCTGGCCAGCCTTTCGAGGGCAATGTGACGTTCATCTATCCCATGATCGGCAAGGAAAGCCGCACAGCGCGGCTCAGGATCGAGGTCGCCAATCCGGACGGCAGGCTGCGCGCCGACATGGCCGCCACGGTCGAGGTCCTGACGCCGCTCGATGGCAGCCGCGTCGCCGTTCCGGAGTCGGCGGTGATCGACAGCGGCCGACGGCAGGTCGTGCTGGTCGAACGCGGCGAAGGTAAGTACGAACCGCGCGCCGTGAAGCTCGGGGCCCGGGTGCCGGGCTTCGTCCAGGTGCTGGAGGGTCTCCAGTCCGGCGAGCGGGTGGTGACGTCCGCCACCTTCCTGATCGACGCCGAGAGCAATCTGCGCGTCGCCCTGGCCGCGTTCGGCTCTGGAGAGAACAAGGGCGACGGCAAATGATCGCCGCCGTCATCCGCTGGTCGGCGCGCAGCATCCTGCTGATGCTGATCCTCGCGACGGCGCTGGTGGCCGGCGGCCTGTACGCCGTCGGCCGCCTGTCGCTCGACGCCATCCCCGACCTCTCCGACACCCAGGTCATCGTCTACACCGAAATGTCGGGGCAGGCGCCGCAGGTGGTCGAGGACCAGGTCACCTATCCGCTGACGACGGCCCTGCTCGCCGTGCCGAAGAGCCGGGCGGTGCGCGGCTTCTCTTTCTTCGGCGTGTCGTTCGTCTACGTGATCTTCGAGGACGGCACCGATATCTACTGGGCACGTAGCCGCGTGCTCGAATACTTGAACTCCGGCACCGCCAAGCTGCCGGCCGATATCAAGCCGGCGCTCGGCCCCGACGCCACCGGCGTCGGCTGGGTCTACCAGTACGTCGTGCTGGGCGCCAACCGCAGCCTGGCCGAGCTGCGATCGCTGCAGGACTGGTACGTACGCTTCGGGCTGGCCAAGGCGCCGGGCGTCGCCGAGGTGGCGAGCGTCGGCGGCTTCGTGCGCCAGTACAATGTCGTGGTCGATCCGGTGAAGCTCAGGAGCTACGGCATCCCGCTGGGTCGCGTCATCGAATCGATACGGGCCTCCAATCGAGAAGTCGGTGGCCGCGTGGTGGAAATGGCTGAGGCCGAGTTCATGGTGCGCGGCCGCGGCTACCTGAAAAATGCCGCCGACCTCGAGCAGATCGCACTCAAGGCCGACGGGCCGACGCCGGTGCTTTTGCGCGACGTCGCGCGAATCGAGCTGGGGCCAGACGAGCGGCGCGGCGTAACCGAGCTCGACGGCGAAGGCGACGTGGTGGGCGGCATCGCGCTCCAGCGCTTCGGCCAGAACGCACTCGACGTCATCGACAACACCAAGGCCAAGATCAAGGAGATCTCCAGCAGCCTGCCCGAAGGCGTGCGCATCGAGACCGTCTACGACCGCTCGGAACTGATCCATCGCGCCATCGACACTTTGAAAACGACGCTGATCGAGGAGAGCATCGTGGTAGGGGCGGTGTGCATCGTCTTTCTCCTGCACGTCCGATCGGCGCTGGTCGCCATCGTCACGCTGCCGGTCGGCGTCTTGATGGCCTTCATCGCCATGCACGCGCTGGGGCTCGGCTCCAACATCATGAGTCTCGGCGGCATCGCCATCGCCGTCGGCGCCATGATCGACGCTGCGATCGTCATGATCGAGAACGCCCACAAGCACCTGGAACGGCTCAAGCCCGGCCAGTCGCGCACCCAAGCAGTCATCGATGCCGCGGTCGAGGTCGGGCCAGCTCTGTTCTTCAGCCTGCTGATCATCACCGTGTCGTTCCTGCCGATCTTCGCGCTCGAAGACCAGGAAGGCCGCCTGTTCAAGCCGTTGGCCTGGACCAAGAGCCTGGCCATGGCCGCCTCAGCGCTGCTGTCGGTGACGCTGGTGCCGGCGCTGATGGTGTTGTTCGTGCGCGGCCGAATCCTGCCGGAACATCGCAATCCGGTGAACCGTGCCCTGATCTGGCTCTACCGGCCGGTGATCCATCTCGTGCTGCGGGCGCGGCTGCTGACCATCGGATTGGCCGTCGCCGCGCTCGCCGCCACGGCTTGGCCGGCGATGCGGCTGGGGGCAGAGTTCATGCCGAGCCTCGACGAAGGCACGCTGTTCTACATGCCGGTCACCCTGCCCGGCCTCTCGGTCACCAAGTCGGCCGAGCTGCTGCAGACCCAGAACAAAATCATCAAGTCGTTTCCGGAAGTCGAATCGGTGTTTGGCAAGGCCGGCCGCGCCGCGACAGCGACCGATCCCGCGCCGCTCGAAATGTTCGAGACGATGATCAACCTGAAGCCTAAGGCGCAATGGCGGTCCGGCATGGACGTCGACAAGCTGATCGCCGAAATGGACCGCGCGCTGCAGTTTCCAGGGATCAGCAATGCTTGGACCATGCCGATCAAGGCGCGCATCGACATGCTGGCAACCGGCATCCGCACCCCGGTCGGGGTCAAGCTGATGGGCCGCGATTACGGTGAGCTGGAGCCGGTCGCCCGCGAGGTCGAGGCAGCGATCCGCACGGTCCCCGGAACGACGTCTGCCTACGCCGAGCGGGTGACCGGCGGCTATTTCCTCGACATCGTCCCCGACCGCACCAAGCTCGCGCAGTATGGCGTCCTCGTCGAGGACGTACAGCAGGCCGTGGCAAGCGCACTGGGTGGCGAGACGGTGACGACCACAGTCGAGGGCCGCGAGCGCTATTCGGTGAACGTCCGATATCCGCGCGATTTCCGTTCCGATCCGCGTGCGATCGCGTCCGATATCCTGGTGCCGACCATGAAGGGCGGCATGCTGCCGCTCGGCCAGCTCGCCGAGGTGAAACTGACCCAGGGTCCGACGACGATCCGTACCGAGAACGCCCAGCTCACGGTCTACATCTTCGTCGACTTCCGCGACCGCGATCTCGCAGGCTACGTCGCCGACGCCCGCAAGGCGGTACAGGAGAAGGTCGTCTTCCCCGCGGGGACCTATGCAGTGTGGAGCGGCCAGTTCGAGTATCTCGAGCGCGCGGAGGCCAAGCTCAAGATTGTCGTCCCGGCGACCCTGCTGCTGATCTTCGTGTTGCTCTATCTCAATTTCGGCCGCATCGCCGAGACCCTCATCGTCATGCTGTCGCTGCCGTTCGCCCTGGTCGGCGGGCTGTGGCTGGTCTGGTGGATGGGCTTTAATCTGAGCGTCGCCGTCGTGGTGGGTTACATCGCGCTCGCCGGGGTCGCCGCCGAGACCGGCGTGGTGATGCTGATCTATCTCGATCAGGCGCTCGAGGAGCAGCGCGCGAAGGCCGCCGCCGAAGGTCGCCCGCTCGCCAGGACCGATCTGTTCGCCGCCATCGTCGAGGGCGCCGTCGAGCGAGTGCGGCCCAAGATGATGACGGTGACGGCGATCGTCGCTGGCCTGCTGCCGCTCTTATGGAACACCGGGACCGGATCGGAGGTGATGCAGCGCATCGCCGTACCGATGATCGGTGGCATGGCGAGCTCGACCGTGCTCACCCTCGTGGTCATCCCGGCAATCTACGCCCTGGTCAAGGGCTGGGCCCTGCGGCCTTTACCGGCCGTCGCCGCGGAGGCGCATCCATAAATGGAGCGCGTAGGACGGCCGATCGGATGCATGTTCGTCACCCAGGAGGCGGCAGGACCAAAATCACGGGTCTTTTCTCGGACGATTGCTGCATGATCCCATTCACCGTGGTCGAAAAGGTGTCATCGAAGATGTGACACCGAATCGGTATGCAGAATCGGCCCTTACGGCGACAGGCGTCTGTCTCCCACTCGTACGTGAGCAGATGTCGGCGCTCATCGCAGTCCGACAGCTATCCGCCTGTCGCTCCTCCGGCGCTTCGCGGCAAATAAGCAACGCGAAGCCGACCGATCCGGCCGTCGAGTTCCGCAGCCTCCTTCCAGAGCCATTGGGCGGTTGTCTCCGATGATGGTGCATCCAGCATCACGGCCTCCGATACGACGACGGCGGCGCCGAGCGCTCCGGACAGGCGTTCCAGTCGTTCTCCAATGTTCACGGTGTCGCCGATGACGGTGAACTCATCGTGCGATCCGCTTTGTAGCACACCCCCAATGACCGGCCCCACGTGCAGTCCGATGCCAGCGTCCAGCGCCGGCTTGCCTCTCCGGAGTCGGTCTCCCTTCCATCGAACCAGGGACAAACTCAGGGACAGAGCACACTGTAGAGCCCGAGCTGAATCGTCGGGCGCGGTGTGAGGGTGCCCAAACACCGCCATTACGCCGTCACCGATGAATTTGTCGATCGTCCCATCGTAGGCAAACACAGCTTGTGTGACGAGTTGGCGATACTCCGCCAGCAGCTCGGACACGTTCTCCGGCGGCATCGTCTCGCTAAGGGTCGTAAAGGAGCGCAGATCGACGAACATGATCGCGGCGCGACGGCGGCTGAGATTGAGCGACATGCCTTTCGTCTGCAGCTCGGACAGAACATTCGGCGGGAAGAACCGCGCCAGATTCCGCCGCCGACGCTCGCTGGTCACCGCCCCCTTCAACAGTACATTGTGGTCCCGGGTCAGCAGGTAGCAGACGAACGCAGAGAATCCGAAAGCTGCCGCAAGAGCGGCCTCGGCCAGAAGAGCCGGCCAGTCATCCCCACGAGGCCTGTCGCCCCACGACTGTCCGGTTACGGTGAACGCCAGGACCGACATCCATCCAGCAATCACCAGACCGGAGAAAAGCGAGACAAGCAATGGCCTGAGGCGAAGCGCAACGTGCGCAAGGAGCAGGAAGGCAATCGCAAGTGCCGGCGCGCTCAAGCTGTGATCGAAGGTCCCGCCGGGCGCGAACAGATGCTCGTGGAACAGAGCGACTACCAGTGCTGCATCAATGACGACGAAGAGAGTGGCGACCCAAGTAGGACCGCGCCTCGCCAATGCCAGCGCCAACGCCAGTAGTGTCGCCAAGCCATAGCCGACGACGACCTTTGAGTGGACCAGAATTCCGCTGGCATGCTCGCCAACCATCAGGTTGATCACAAAGATGACAAGAGCGACGAGCCTCACCCAAGCGGATCGCCTTTCACGACGCCACCGGCGCTCCGCGCTCGTGAGGTCGGGTTCGCTGGCAGCAAGACCCAGCATGATGGCCCCGTACAGCGGCGGAAACGCTATCTCTTCCTGCTTCTCGCATCGGCATCGATGCGCGCTTGCCTCGCGCGTATCCCGGCGGGCCACGTACTCTTGATGAATGCCAGGGACGCCGCGATCTCGTCGTCGGTCAAGCGCTTCTCGAACGCCGGCATATCGGTCTGGTAGCCGTCCGGATAGGCGTCCGCACCGTATTTCGTAACCCTGAAGAGCATCTCGTCGGGGTGGTGCCACGTATGCCCGGTGGCGTCGTGCGGAGGGGCAGGCAGTCGGCCGTTCGACAATCGCGATTGCCAGTTGGCCTGACCCTCGAGAGAGGCGCCGTGGCAGCTGGCGCAGGCAGCCGCATAGACGCGCCTGCCCAACTCCACCTGTCTTCCGTCTGCCGGGTCGATCCGGGGTGGAGCACTTGCGGTGAAGAAGTAGACGAACACCGCAACAGCTACGACAAGCCCGCCAAGAAGAGCGGTCCTGGCACCGGGACTTCTGCCAACGAAAGCTCCTGCCGACCGCTTTCCACGAGCGGTCGGCAGGATGATCGCGCTCTTTCCAGCCCGGATGTTTCTCGACTTGCGCAAGTTCACTGCCCTTCTTCCTGTTCTCGCGGTGAGAGCTGCTGTCGACAATCAGACTCGACGCAGACGACATGGACGATCCGGCCACTGCGTCGGCACGTCACCTCGTGGCTCGAAACCTTCGGCGACAAGTTGGTCGTCACGATCTTCGCCGGCACGCACTGAAGCCTGAGCAGGATGGCCTGGAGCTCCCGATCGTCGGCCTTCATAGGAGTGGCGACCATCGAGCCGGTCGAGAGAACGATGCAGAATAGACACCTCGTCGCCATTCTGCTCATGCCGACCTCCGTGAGCCCCTTGCGTCAGTGGCCCTTGCCGATCTTCGTGACGGTAATGGCACCATTGATGCGATCCGCCTCGAATTCGATCCTGTCGCCGGCCTTGACCTTGTCGAGCATCGACGGATCGGCGACGCGAAAGACCATCGTCATCGAGTCCATGTCGAGATTCTTGATCGGTCCATGCTTGAGAGTGACCTTGCCGGCCGACTTGTCGACCTTCACGACTTCCGCCTTCACCATGTTCCCGTCGGCCAACGCCGGAACAGAGAACAAGACCGCAGCCAGCCCGAATGCGATGGCTTTCCTGAACATTCTTCGCTCCTTCGCTTGAGTTGAGTCACTCGACGACGATCGCGCCGACCATGCCGGACTGGTAGTGTCCTGGTATCAGGCAGGCGAACTCGAAAGTGCCCGCCTTTGTGAACTGCCAGACGATCTCGCCTTTCGCCTTGGGCTTCAGTCTTTTGGCGTTGGGGTCGTCGTGCTCCATGTCGGGATTCTTCTCCATCTCCTTCATGTGCTTCTGATTTTCCTCGACCGTCGCGATCACGAACTCGTGGTCGATTTCGCCGCTGTTGCGAAGCTGAAAGCGGATCTGCTCGCCTTTGCGCACTCTCAGCTGATCGGGAACGAACAACATCTTCCCATCCGACTCGCGCATCACGACCTGGACGATCCGCGCCGGCTTCTTGGGATCGCCCGGCTTGCCATATGCCGTGTCGTCGGCGTGGGCGTGACCTTCGCCCGGCTTGTGTCCGGGGCCGGCGACGACGGCGCCGGACAGCAGCACCGCGGCGACTGCCCCGGTGAAGAGAACTCGAGCTTTCACGATTGCCTCCTTGGCTGAACTACTTGTGTGACCCGTGCGATGACGGCTTGACTACGCGAACCGGCGTGGCGCCGGGCTTCATCGCAGGTGTTGGAGCAGGCGCGCGGGCCGTCGCGGGCCGTGGTCCCGTCCATTCCCAGGCCACGGTTCCGGGTGGATTCTGATACCAGCCGGGATCTTTGTAGTCGCCGGAGGCCAAGCCTTCGCGAACTTTCACGACCGAGAACATGCCGCCCATCTCGACAGCGCCGAACTGCGCAAAGCCGGTCATCATGGGCAAGGTGTTCTCGGGAAGCTGCATCTCCATCTCGCCCATGTCGGCCATGCCGGCGCTGCCCATCGGCATGTAATCGGGCACCATGCGCCGCATCTGGCGGGCGAACTGCTTCTTGTCGACGCCGATGAAAGTGCGGATGTCGTGTCCCATCGCGTTCATCGTGTGATGCGACTTGTGGCAGTGTATCGCCCAATCCCCTGGATAGATCGCGTCGAACTCGTAGGCGCGCATGGCGCCCACCGGAATGTCGATCGTGACCTCGGGCCAGCGCGCCTCGGGCCGCACCCAGCCGCCATCGGTGCAGGTCACCTCGAAGTCATAGCCGTGCATGTGGATTGGATGATTGGTCATGGTGAGGTTGCCGACCCTGACCCGCACACGGTCGCCTTTGGCGATCACCAGCGGATCGATGCCGGGGAACACACGGCTGTTCCACGACCACATGTTGAAGTTCAGCATCTCCGCGACCTTGGGCACATAGTTGCCGGGATCGATGTCGTAGGCGTTGAGCAGGAACACGAAGTCGCGGTCGACGCGGTGCAGCTTGGGATCGCGCGGATGGACGACGAAGAAGCCCATCATGCCCATCGCCATCTGCACCATCTCGTCGGCATGCGGATGGTACATGAAGGTTCCGCTCTTCATGAGCTGGTACTCGTAGACGAACGTCTGGCCGGGCTTGATGTGCGGCTGGTTGAGGCCGCCGACGCCGTCCATGCCGCAGGGCAACAGCTGGCCATGCCAATGGATGGTCGTGTGCTCGGGCAGGCGATTTGTCACGAAGATGCGGACCTTGTCGCCCTCGACCGCCTCTATCGTCGGGCCGGGGCTCTGGCCGTTGTATCCCCACAGCCGGGCGATCATGCCAGGGGCCATTTCGCGCTCGACCGGCTCGGCGACGAGATGGAACTCCTTCCAGTCGCCGTTCTGCCGCCACGGCAAGGTCCAGCCGTTCAAGGTCACGACCGGCTGATAGTCCGGCCCGCTCGTGGGATGAAGCGGCGGCTGCATGGTGTTGGTCGTCGTCGTGGGTGCTTCCGGTATCGACTGTGCCTGGACACGGCCACTGACGGCGGCGGCGCCGAGAAGAGCGAGGCCGGACGCTCCGACGAGATCGCGTCGAGAGATGCTCATGTCGTTCTCCTTTTCTAGAATCCGAGTGGGATGGTTTCGGGGGGCGGGGTGGTGTTGATGACGCCCGACGGCGGGACGGTGCCGCCCACGATCAACGCGGCCTCCAGGTCGGCGACGGCGAGATGGTAGTCGCGCAGCGCGTCGAGCGAGGCGATGTTGGCCGCAATCCGCTCGCGCTCCTCGATCAGAACCTCGAAGACGTCGACCAGCATGCCATTGTAGCGAAGCAACACCTCCGCTGAGATCTGGCGCCGCAGCGGCAGGATACGGGACTGGTAGAAGCGCGCGATGTCGTAGGTCGCGCGATAGGTCGTGTAGGCGACGCGAGCCTCGGAACGGGCGTTCACCGAACGCTCGACCAGCCTGTTGACGGCGCGCATGTAGATTTCGCGCGCGGTGACCACTCGCGTCTCGCCGGTGTCGAAGATCGGGATCACGATGCCGAGCTCGAGCCCGTAGCGGTTCTTCGAGCTTTGCTCGCCGGCGTCGTTGGTTTCGACTTCGTTGCGGTAGCCGAGGCCGAGCTCCAGAAATGACAGGTAGCGCGTAGCGTTAACGAAGCCCGCAGATTTCGCCAGCGTTACGATCTCGTAACGGAGGATGATCAGGTCGACACGCCGCTTGATCGCCTCGACCTCGACCTCGGCCACGGCATTGGCAGCTGCGGGCAAGGCCGGGAGGCGGGCAGGCAGCTTGTAGATGAGGTCGCTTCCCCAGAGGCCGAGCATGCGGTTCAGGGCCTCGCGAGTGCTGGCCACGCTCAACCTCGCCTGGGCGACATGGGCGCTGAGGTCGGCATAGAAGGCTGTCACGCGCGCCTGGTCGAGCTTGTTGGCCCCTCCGGTCTCGCCGAGCTGCTTCATCAATTGCGCCGAGGCATCGGCGTTCTGGCGAGCCTGCTCCAGCAACGCAAGGCGCTGCTGGGCGGCGATCGCGCGAATGTAGGCCCGGCGCACGTCGACCGTCAGGCTGAGAGTCGTCGCGACCGCCCGATAGCGCGATTCCTCGAACTCACGCTTACCGATCTCGGTCCTCCTCGGCAGAGTGGCGAGGGCGAGCAGGTTGCCGACGAGCTGGAAGCCAACCTCGACGAAGCTAAAGGTGCCGAAGGTGCGGCCGACCGTGATCGCGGGGTTAGGCGGCAGGCTGGTCCGGACGTACTCGGCCTCCGAGATGCCGAGATCGTTGTAGGCGGCCTGCAAACCCCGATTGTTGAGAAGCGCGACCTGAACGGCCGAATCCTCCGACAGCGGCTCGGCGAGCAATGCCTGCACGCGCTCGCGCGCGCGGCGCATGTCTTCAGGCGAGGAGAGCTTGACGGCGTCGCGGCCGATTTCCCTGCGAATGGAATCGGTGACGGGCGCCATGCCGCCGTCGTCGGTGAACTTTGCGCATCCGGCGGCCAGCAGGCCAATGACGGCGACCGCGACAGTTCTCGATATGGCAATCATTGCGACCGCCCGGCGCCAGGGGCAACGCGATCGTTGAGTTCACGCCAGGGTTTCAGACCGACTGGCACGTGTGGTGCCGTTCCCGACATCACCGGCTGATACGGCGCACCGACAGCCGGCGCTTCGGGACTGGACGCATCCGTCGACGACAGCTCGGGAAGCGGAGGCGCACTGCAGGCAGTTCCCGCAAGAGCGAGAATCAAGATGGACAGCGATTTCATGGGCGACGATCCGAGCGAGAGTTGACCGGCAGCAAGACAGCGATCTGCGCCGCCGAGTGGCGGTTCGATCGCGACAGTCCGCGCAGGTCAGGTGCTCGGTGGCGTCAGGCCCAAACGGGCTGAAGACCGGACACGCGCCTTCGGCGCGGACCGATCAGCCGATTCTGGGCGGTCGTTCGGCTCGGTCGTTCGACCGCCCTACCAACATGTTGGTCAATCCAGCGACGCGAAGACCGGACAGGCGCTGGTTGCCCGGAGGGCCGAAGCGTGACGTCGGCAGTGCCGCATGGCACGCCATCGTGCAGCAACTACCTGAGATATCACCATCGGCCCGGTTCTCCGAGCATGGTGCGTCGCTAGCTGCACTATGGGTCGAATGCCCGGGTTCGACTGCCAAGGTCGCCTCATGGAGGGCCAGCGCGACGTCGCCCGACCGATACGCCAAAAAGCGAACCGTGTTGCCGGTTTGTACCGCCATATCCGAGGGGAGTTCCGGTCTGGCATAGCCGTCTGAGTGGTGTCCTGGAGACACCATCTGCATCACCGAGTGACGCTCCTGAGCGTGGGCGGCAATGTACCGTTCATGCGCTGCGGCCGCACCTGCCGCCAAAACGAATCCCACTGCAGCGAGCGCCAGTGCTCGCAGCAGCAAACGAACGGGATTGGTCCAACGCATTGGGGCAAAATGGCTCTCGCCCTCATGCTTGTCAATCTCACCGTGCTCAAACCGGAGGGGGCCGGGTGTTAGCATGACGTCGCAGGCGAGCGCGTCCGGATACTGAGTCTCGGCTATGGTACCGACCTTAGTACTTGAGGCGAACTTCGCCCGAGTGCGATCTAGACGATCGATCCAGAAGTGGGAATCGGCATGGCTTTGAGAGTCATAACCGAGGAAGCCGACAGGCTGGCGCGGGAGTTGTCCCGCCTCACCGGGGAGACCATGACCGACGCCATCACCAAGGCTCTGCACGAACGGCTCGAGCGGGTGCGTGCCGACCAAGCGGCTAAGGGCGACTATGTTGCCCGTGTTCAAGCTTTCGTGCGCAAGCAGGCGCATTTGTTCGACCGCCGCCCGGTCACCGAGGAGGAGTGGGACGAAGCTTCCGGCGACACGCCCGGGCAGCCAGGCTCGCCGAGATGATGGTGGTGGACAGTTCAGCCATCCTCGCCATCCCGCCCGAGGAGCCGGAAGGGCCGGGCGCTGAGCGCTGATCGCGAGACACCGAGCTCGGCGGCGGCAAGCCGTGCTCTTGGAGACGTCTCGAGTCAAGCCCTCGATCGCCGAGTTTCGCGCGCTTGCCCCTGCACGTATTCGCGTAGCGCCCGATTGATCCGGGTTTGGTAGCCCTCGCCGGATGTCGTGTGGCCCTTGAACCAGGCAACGACATCGGCATCCAGCCGGAGAGTCAGCTGCTGCTTGACGGGCCGATAGAAGAGACCGCGTTTGGCCGCGGACCAGTCGACGAGTTCCGGGGCGTCTGACGTATCGATGGCATCGTCGGGGAGTGCCGCGAGCGACTTCAGCTCCGGTCGCTGCCGGGGAGTCAACGACTTGGAAGTTCCCTTCTTCATAAGATCACCTTTCGTGTGCGGTGGCCTTGCGGGCGCTGATGCGACCGACCTGTTCGCCATTTTCGAGTTCTTTCGGCCAGATGTGAACGACCAGCAACAACACGCACCCGACAAGGTCGGGGGTCTCCTGACCGAATCTCCAGGTGTCGCGCCGGGCGAGCGGTGCGACGCCAACCTGGCGAAGGGCCAAGATGTCGCGTGGCCGCCGCGGCGTGCCGGAGCCGAGGAGGTAGCTCGGCTGACGCGTCGGGTGCGACGCTGCGCAACTGGCCGGCCAAGTGCTCGGAACCGATATGCGTTCGGCTTGCGGAGAGGCTTTGCTATCCTATCTGGCGAGGAATTGACCGATGCGAACGCTGTCGAACGATACCGGCCAAATCAAGCTTCAGGAGCTGATCGAGGCCGTTCGTAGCGAACCGGTAACTGTTCTGGAAAAGGGCGAAGCAGTGGCGGTCGTGCTTTCTCCGTCGGAGTTCGAGCGGTTGGAGGAGCAAGACCGCATTCGTCGAGAAGCCAAGGTGCGCTTGCGCGAGACGATTTCGTCAACTCATCGTGAAGCCGTCGAACGCGGCCTGACGGAGGCCGAGCTCGAGCGGCTCATGAGCGATGAGGGTTGAGCGGGTCGTCCTCGATACGAATGTGTTGATCAGCGCGCTTCTTTCCCCCTTCGGTACTTCTTTTGCATGTTTGGACTGGGCGCTCGCAAACGCGATCATCATCGTTTCGAGAGAGTTGCTCGAAGAATTGGAGACGCGGATCGCCCGGCCGAAGTTCCGCAAGTATGTCGACGATAGCCGTTTGGATACAGGTCCCGCTCCTCAGCGCGGCAGTCCGCGGGCGCGCAGGTCGCGCGCGATGTGGTCGACGAAGACGCGCACGCGCGGCGCCAGCAGGCGGTTCGTCGGGTAGACGGCGTAGATGCCGCCCGACGGCGGCTCGTGGTCGGCCAGCACGCGGGTCAGCCGGCCGGCGACCAGAGCATCGGCGACCAGCCACTCGGGCGCCGGCGCGAGGCCGAGGCCGGCGAGGGCGGCGGTCCGCAGGGATTCGCCGCTGTTGGTCAGCAGCCGGGGCTGCACCGCGATGGTCTCCTGGCCGAGTCGCCAGGTGTCACGCCAGGCGAGCGGCGCGAAGGCGATCAGGCGATGGGCCAGGATGTCGCGCGGCCGTTGCGGCGTGCCGGCGCCGGCGAGGTAGCTCGGCGAGGCCACGATGACGATGCGCGAGGTGGCGATGCGGCGCACCACCAGGCGCGGCTCGGGCTTCTCGACGATGCGGATGGCGAGGTCGAGCTGCTGGTCCACCAGGTCGGCGGCGCCGGCCGCCTCGACCAGCTCGATCGAGATCGTCGGATACGCCGCCAGGAACGCGCCGAGGCCGGGCACGATGTAGCGTTCGGCGAACGCGTCGGGCGCGCCGACGCGCAGCTTGCCGACCGGGTGCCTGTGTGCCGCCTGGGCCTCGCTGCGCGCCGCCGCCGCGGCGTCCAGCAGGCGGCGGCAGTGCCCATAGTAGGCGGCGCCGGCCTCGGTCGGCCGCACCCGGCGCGTCGTGCGCTCGAGCAGGCGCACGCCGAGCCGCTCCTCGAGCGCGCGCACCGTCTCGCTGACCGATGACTTCGCCGTCTGCAACGAGGTTGCCGCGGCGGTGAAGCTGCCGCGCTCGACGACAGCGGCGAAGGCCTCGATGCCGGCGAACGCGTCCATGGCCGATTGTTCGCCAGGGCGAACGATCTGTCCAGAACGACCGTCTGCTCGCGGGCCACGCCGGCGCGTACAGAGGAGCCGTCACAACCACGGAGAACACAATGATCGAGACTTTGGACGTGCTGGGTGCGGCGATGATCGTGCGGCGCGATGCCGGGATGTTCATCGCCGAGAATCCCGTCCCGCCGGGCTACTTCGTGCCGCCGCACCGCCACGTCGACGACGAGGAGACGCTGCTGGTGATGGAGGGCGAGCTCACTCTGATCGGCGAGGCGGGCGAGCACAAGGCGGGACCGGGGACCTGCGTCACATTCGCCCCCGGCGACCTGCATGGCTTTCGCAACGACACGGGGTCGACGGTGAAGATGACGGTCATCGCGAGCCCGGGCGTGCAGCTCGCCGAGATGTTCCGCCACTTCGACCGGGCCGCCCGCAAGGGGCCGCTGACACCGCCCGACATCATGGCGATCGCCGCCGAGTACGGCGTGCAGTTCGGCTGACCCTGTCGGAAGTACGTGCGCTGCGTTGGGAACGCCCACTGTGGCAGTTTGACCTCGCCACCAGCGGGCACTCCCGGCAGTGAGGATCGTGCCCCGAGCCAACCGACGAGGGCATGCTCACTCGGGTGCCCGCGATGATGGCTGCAGAAGAGAGCCAGTCCGGCCTGCCGGCCTGGCTGCCGGTTCAGCGTCATGATAGCCCGCGGTGAGTGCGTGCAGGCGTTGGGAAGCTCGTTGCCGGGAGGGCCCTCCCAGCAAGGAGGTTCGTGCCGTGCGCGCTTCAAAGGATATCACCGTGATCGCCATGACCGACTCGAGCCGAGCCATCGCCGACGCAACGCCACTTCGATGCGTCACAGCCAAGCCCTTGATTTCGAAGGCCGATGACGCAGAGACGCAAACGACGCAAGATTCCGGGCCGACTTTCCCCGGCCGCTGCAGGAAGGGGGAGGCGACACTGCGAGACAGCGGGCGCCGGACGACTGCGACCGCAAGACGGCGGGTGCGACCGCACCAGGCGTTCCAGACGGCTTCTTGCGGTCGGCGCAACCCCTTGATTCCAAACGATGCGACCGCAAGCGACCGCACCGACCGCAAGAAAAGACCGTCGATTTACTTTTTCGGCGCGTTGACGATGACCATCGGCAGGGCCGGCTCGGCGACGGGTGTCGAGGGTTCCCTACGCCATGCTTGCAATTCCCTGCTCCGGTGCAATCAGGTCCCGAATGGTCCGGACCCATCGACGCGAGTAGCGCGCTCTCGGCGGCGCGGCGTCGTGCAATCGATTGCACAGGCGACCCAGTCGAATTTCCGGCGCTCAGTTCTCCTCCCCAGCTGTGCTGGGGAGGTGTCGCCGTTTTACGGCGACGGAGGGGGCATGGGCCTGAGACTCGTGGCTCATGACCCCTCCGTCCGCGATTACGCGGACACCTCCCCAGCTTCGCTAAGCGAAGCTGGGGAGGAGGATCGAAGAATTGGCGCCCATGAGTGGCGCGTTCCCAACCATGACGCCCGTCACACAATTTCCGCTCGCGATCCCTTCCGCCGGGCACTGTCGCCGGGAGGCCGTTTCCAGCTTTCGCGGCGCACGAAATCGGCGACGTGCGTCCGGAAGGCGTCGATGAACGCGCGTGCCACCGGCGGCACGCTGCGCTGGGCGACGGTAAGGGCGGCGAACTCGAAGTCGATGCGCGGCTCGAACGGGCGGGCGACGATGCCGCGCGTGGCGTACTCGGTCGCCGTGAAGGGCTCGCAGAGGGTGACCCCGGCACCGGCGCCGGCGAGCGAGCAGGAGATTTCCGAGAGCGGCGTCTCGATGCGCATGACCCGGGTCACGCCGTGCTCGGCGAAGACGCGGTCGATGCGGAAGCGCGAGAGCGTCGTATGACCGAGCGAGATGAAGCTCTCGCCCGCGAAGTCGGCGGGGCGGAGCAGGGCCTTGCGCGCCAGGCGATGGGACTGCGGCAGCACGGCGACCATCGGCGCGACCGGCATGTCCTCCTTCTGGACGGCGGCGTGCTCGAGCGAGGCCTCGGCGAAGCCCAGGTCGCACTGGCCGTGCGCGACGGCGGTGACGACGGCGTGCGACACCAGTCCCGACAGCACGATGTCGAGCTTGGGGCGGTCGGCGAGGAAGCGGCCGACGAAGCGCGGCAGGAAGCCGTTGGCCAGCGCGGGCAGGGCGGCGATGCGCAGGAAGCCGGCGCGGCGCGTGCGCAGCTCGGTCGCCATCTCGGCGATGCGGTCGAGCCCGACGAAGGCGCGCTCGACCTCGCCGTAGAGCGACAGCGCCTCGCTGGTCGGCACGAGCCCGGTGCCGCGACGCTCGAACAGGACCAGCCCGAGACGCTGCTGCAGGTCGCGGACCAGCCGGCTGACCGCGGGTTGCGTCACGTTGATCAGGCTGGCTGCCGCGCCGACGCTGCCGGTCAGCACGACCGCGCGAAACGCCTCGATCTGGCGCGGGTTCAGCGGGCGCATGGCGCTGCATAATATCCTGTTATGAAAGGGCCGGCGAAATCGAATTTGACGCCACCGCGACGGATCGAAACCATGAGGGTGCGGCGGCAGGCGTTCGCCGGTCGCGGCAAGAGGCACGGCAGAAGGAGCAGGAAATGGAGCGTTCGGGCTATCTGGCGTTGGCGGCGGGCCTGGCCGCGCTGCTGGCCGCGGCATCCGCTGCCGCGCAGACCAAGTCGCTGGTTGTCGCGGGCTATGGCGGCTCGTGGGAGCAGCAGCTGCGCAAGTCGGTGTTCCCGGCCTTCGAGGCAAAGCACGGCGTCAAGATCGAGTACGTCGCGGGCAACTCGACCGACACCTTGGCCAAGCTGCAGGCCCAGAAGGGCAACCAGGCGATCGACGTCGCGATCGTCGACGACGGGCCGATGTACCAGGCGATCCAGCTCGGCTTCTGCGGCAAGCTCGACGGGCTCGACAAGCGCGAGCTCTACCCGGCCGCCCTGTTCAAGGACGACAAGGCGGTCGCCGTCGGCCAGACCGGCACCGGCTTCATGATCAACACCAAGACCTTCAAGGACAAGGGCTGGGCGACGCCGACCTCGTGGAACGACCTCAAGGATGCGAAGTTCAAGAAGCTGCTGGTGATCCCGCCGATCAACAACACCTACGGGCTCTACACGCTGATGATGTTCGCGCGCCTGAACGGCGGCGGCGAGAAGAACATCGAGCCCGGCTTCAAGGTGATGAAGGCGGACGTCAACCCCAACGTGCTGGTCTACGAGCCGTCGCCCGGCAAGATGACCGAGCTGTTCCAGTCCAACCAGGGGCAGATCGCGGTGTGGGGCACCGGCCGCGTCCAGGCCTTTGCCAACACCGGCTTCCCCGTCGACTTCATCTATCCCAAGGAGGGCGCGCCGATCCTGCTCGCCTCGGCCTGCCCGGTCGCCAAGGCGTCGGCCAACCCGCTCGCCCAGGAGTTCATCAAGGTGCTGATCTCGGAGCCGGTGCAGACCGTGCTGGCCAAGGAGATGGGCAACGGCCCGGTCAACACCAAGGTCGACGTCAACATGCCGGAGCTGCGCATGGCGCCGGTCGGCGAGCGCGCCAAGCTGGTGATCCAGCCCGACTGGGATGCGATCAACGCCCAGCGCGAGGACTGGACCAAGCGCTGGAACCGCGAGGTCGAGCGCTGAGCTCGCTGACCCCGTGCGCCATCCCATCTTCCTCTTCCGCCACGGCGAGACCGTGTGGAACGCCGAGAAGCGTGCCCAGGGCTATCTCGACTCGCCGCTGACCGAGACGGGCCGCGCGCAGGCGCGGGCCATGGGCGCAGCGCTGGCGCGGGAGCTGCAGCAGGAGGGCTATGAACCATCCGCGGTGATCGTGCGGGCAAGCCCGCTTGGCCGCGTGCGCGAGACCCTGACCATCGCGGCGGCCGCCGCCGGCCTGGCGCACGACGAGCGGGCCTTCGATCACCGGCTGCGCGAGATGAGCTGGGGCGACTGGGACGGGCTGGTCCTGCCCGAGATCGAGGCGCGCTGGCCGGGTGCCATGGCGGCGCGCCGGCAGGACCACTGGAGCTACCAGCCGCCAGGCGGCGAGAGCTACGCCATGGTTGTCGAGCGCGCCCGGCCGCCGCTCGACGAGATCGTGGCGCTGGCGCACGAGCAGCCGGTCGCGGTGTTCGCCCATGGCGGCGTCGGCCGCGTGCTGCGAGGCCTGTTCCTTGGCGCCCCCCAGGCCGAGATCCTGAAGATGGACCAGCCGCAGAACGCCTTCTATCGCCTGCATCGCGGCGCCGCGGCGCGTGTCGACACCTGATCGCGATGGCCTTCCTCACCCTCGACCGGCTGACCAAGCGCTTCGGCACGCATGCCGCCGTCGACGGCCTGTCGCTCGGCGTCGAGAAGGGCGAGTTCGTCTCGCTGCTCGGCCCGTCGGGCTGCGGCAAGACGACGACCTTGCAGCTGATCGCCGGGTTCGTCGAGCCGACGTCGGGAGGGATCACCCTCGAAGGCCGCGATCTGCTGGCGGTGAAGCCGGCCAGGCGCGGGCTCGGCATCGTGTTCCAGAGCTATGCCCTGTTCCCGCACATGACCGTCGCCGAGAACGTGGGGTTCGGGCTCGAGATGCAGGGCGTCGCCGCGGCGGAGCGCGTGCGGCGGGTCGGCGAGACGCTGGAGCTGGTCGGGCTCGGCGCCTTCACCGGCCGCTTCCCGCGCCAGATGTCGGGCGGCCAGCAGCAGCGCGTGGCGCTCGCCCGTGCGCTGGTGATCAAGCCGCAGATCCTGCTGCTCGACGAGCCGCTCAGCAATCTCGACGCCAAGCTGCGCGAGGAGATGCAGATCGAGCTGCGCCAGATCCAGCGCAGCCTCGGCACCACGACGATCCTGGTGACGCACGACCAGGCCGAGGCGATGGCGCTGTCGGACCGTCTGGTGGTGATGAACCATGGCCGCGCCGAGCAGATCGGCGCGCCGCACGAGGCCTACGAGCGGCCGGCCACGCCGTTCGTCGCGAGCTTCCTCGGCAAGACCAATCTGGTGAACGGCGCGACGGTGCGGCCGGAGAAGATCGCCTTCGCCGCCGAGGGGTTGGCGGGCACGGTGCGCACCCGCATCTTCCAGGGCAGCCACTGGCTCTACCAGGTCGAGACGGCCGGCGGCCTGGTGACGGTGATCCGCCAGAACACCGGCGAGCCGGTGCCGGCCGAGGGCGATGCCGTGCACCTCGCATGGGCCGCCGCCGCATGAAGGCCACGCCCTACCTGCTCAGCCTGCCGGCGCTGCTGCTGTTCGGCGCGGTGGTGATCGTGCCGCTTGTCATGACCGTGCTGCTCTCGTTCCACGACTGGGGCCAGTACAAGGGCATCGAGCCGGTCTTCGTGCTGAAGAACTGGCACGAGGTTCTGACCGACTCGTACTTCCTGGAGATGTTCTGGCGGACCTTCCGCATCGCCTTCCTGGTCACCCTGCTGACCGCGCTGCTCGGCGCGCCCGAGGCCTACATCCTCAATCGCATGCGGAGCCCGTGGCGCGGCCTGTTCCTGCTGGTGATCCTGGGGCCGCTGCTGATCTCGGTGGTGGCGCGCACCTTGGGCTGGGCGCTGCTGTTTGGCGGCAGCTCGGGCGTGGTCAACAAGGCTCTGATCTCGATGGGGCTCATCTCGGCGCCGCTGCCCTTCATGTTCACCGAGACCGGTGTCGTGATCGCGCTCGCCCACGTGCTGATGCCCTACATGGTCCTGGCGGTGTGGGCGGCGCTGCAGCGCCTCGATCCCCAGGTCGAGAATGCCGCGGTGGCGCTGGGGGCGGGGCCGTTCACGGTGCTGCGCCGCATCGTGTTGCCCCAGATCATGCCCGGCATCCTGTCGGGCGCCGTCATCGTCTTCGCCCTGGCGGCGAGCGCGTTCGCCACGCCGGCCATCATCGGCGGCCGGCGCCTCAAGGTGGCCTCGACCTTGGCCTACGACGAGTTCCTGAACACCTTGAACTGGCCGCTCGGCGCGGCCGTCGCCGTGCTGCTCCTGTTCGCCCTGGTCGCCATCGTGATCGGCACCAGCCGCCTCGTCGAGCGGAGATATGCGCAGGTGTTCTCGTGAGGCGGGACACCCCAGCGCCCTTCATTCTCCTCCCCAGCTTCGCTGGGGAGGTGCCCCGTCATACGGGGCGGAGGGGTCATGAGTCACAAAGGGCGGCGAGGCCCATGGCTCATGACCCCTCCGTCGCGTATGACGCGACACCTCCCCAACTGCGTTGGGGAGGAAATGAAAGGCGGCCCGCATGAGCCGCAACGGCCCCCTGGCGCTCGTCTTCCATGCGCTGTTCGTCGCCTTCATGCTGGCGCCGATCCTGGTCGTCTGCATCGTCGCCTTCACGCCAGAAGGCTATCTCTCCTTCCCGACGGACCGCTGGTCGCTGCGCTGGTTCTACGCCATCGGCCGCTATCCCGAGTTCATCTCGGCGTTCTGGCGCAGCCTGTGGCTCGGCGCGCTGTCCTCGGCGGTGGCCGTCGTGATCTCGGTGCCGGCGGCGCTCGCCATCGCGCGCCATCGCTTTCCCGGGCGCGAGGCGATGACGGCGCTGTTCATGTCGCCGCTGATGATCCCGCACGTCGTGCTGGGCATCGCCTTCCTGCGCTTCTTCACGCAGATCGGGCTGGGCGGCACGTTCGCCGGCCTGGTGCTGGCGCACATCGTGATCGTGTTGCCGTTCGCGCTCCGCCTCACGCTCGCGTCCGCGGTCGGCATGGATCGCTCGATCGAGCATGCCGCGGTGTCGCTCGGCGCCTCTGACTGGATTGTCCTGAAGCGCGTGACGCTGCCGCTGGTGCTGCCCGGCCTGATCAGCGGCTGGGCGCTCGCCTTCATCAACTCCTTCGACGAGGTGACCATGACGGTGTTCATTGCCGCCCCGTCTACCGTTACCCTGCCGGTGCGCATGTTTCTCTACATCCAGGACAATATCGATCCGCTGGTGACCTCGGTGTCGGCGGTCGTCATCGCCATCACCGTGCTGGCCCTGGTGGCGCTCGACCGCGCCTTCGGGCTCGAGCGCCTGCTGGTCGGGAGGACCGGCGATGGCCGATAGCGGCAGCGGCTACGACGTCGCCGTGGTGGGCGGCGGCCTGGTCGGCGTGGCGACCGCCTGGGGCCTGGCGCGCGAAGGCTGCCGCGTCGTCGTGCTCGACGAGGGCGATCGCGCGGTGCGCGCGAGCCGCGGCAACTTCGCCCTGGTGTGGGTGCAGAGCAAGGGCCTCGGCCTGGCGCCCTATGCCGGCTGGACGATCCGCTCGTCGAATGCCTGGGGCGGCTTCGCGGCGACGCTGAAGGAGGAGACCGGGCTCGACGTCAGCTTCCAGCGGCCGGGCGGCTTCCACCTTTCGCTGTCGGAGCGCGAGCTCGAGGCGCGCGCCCTCGTGCTGAAGCGCCTGCACAACCAGCCGGGCATCGTCGACTACAAGACCGAGATCCTGGGTCGCGCCGAGGTCGCGAAGATGCTGCCCGACATCGGGCCGGAGGTGGTGGGCGGCAGCTACTGCCCGCTCGATGGCCACGTCAACTCGCTGCGCCTGTTCCGCACCCTGCACACGGCCATGCAGGCGCGCGGCGTCACCTACCTGCCGAGCCATCGCGTCGAGACGATCGACCGGACGGGCGGCGAGTTCCGGCTGATGACGGCGAAGGGCGAGGTGCGCGCCAACCGTGTCGCCCTGGCTGCCGGCAACGCCAACATGCGGCTGGCGCCGATGGTCGGGCTCGAGGCGCCGATGAAGCCGGAGCGCGGCCAGATCGTGGTGACGGAGCGGCTGCGGCCGTTCCTGAATCATCCCGTGGTCACCCTGCGCCAGACCGACGAGGGCACCGTCATGATCGGTGACTCCAAGGAAGAGAGCATCGACCCGGCCGGCCTGACGCTCGGCGTCAGCGCCACCGAGGCCGAGCGCGCCGTCCGCATGTTCCCCTTGCTGGGCCGCGCGAATGTCGTGCGGACGTGGAGCGCGATCCGGGTCATGACCCAGGACGGCTTCCCGATCTACGACGAATCGGAGAGCCATCCCGGGGCCTTCACCGTGTGCTGCCATTCCGGCGTCACGCTGGCAGCCAATCACGCTCTCACCATCGCGCCGATGATCGCCCGCGGCGCGCTCGACAAGTCGCTGGTCGCTCCCTTCAGCGCGCGGAGGTTCCATGTTCAAGAGGCTGGTTGAGGCGGGCGCGGCGGTGGCGATCACCGTCGACGGCAAGCCCGTCGCCGCGCGCGGCGGCGACACGGTCGCGGCGGCCCTGCTGGCCGCCGGCATCGGCCATTGCCGCACCACCCCGGTGACCGGGAGCCCGCGCGCGCCCTACTGCATGATGGGCGTGTGCTTCGAATGCCTGGTCACGATCGACGGCGTCGGCAACCGCCAGGCCTGCCTCGTCCCGGTGCACGCCGGCATGGCCGTCGAGACCCAGCACGGCAAGCGCGAGGCGGGGCGATGAAGGCGCGTTCATGCTCCTCCCCAGCTTTGCTGGGGAGGTGTCGCGTCATACGCGACGGAGGGGTCAGAGGCCCCAGTCCCGCTGCCCATGACCCCTCCGTCCGCGATTACGCGGACACCTCCTCAGCAAAGCTGGGGAGGAGGACAGAGAGGGGCACCCTTCCATGAACGCCGCCGATCTCTCCCCCGTCTACGACCTCGTCGTCATCGGCGGCGGGCCGGCAGGCCTCGCCGCCGCATCGGTCGGCGCGCGCGCCGGGCTCTCGACCGTGCTGCTCGACGAGAACCCCGGCATCGGTGGCCAGATCTATCGCGCCATCACCACGAGCCCGGTCGCCGACCGGTCGATCCTGGGCGACGACTACTGGGTCGGCGAGGCGCTCGCGGCCGAAGCCCGGTCGAGCGGTGCGTTGATCGTCAACGGCGCCGTGGTGTGGAGCCTCGATCCGCATCGCATCGTCGGTGTCTCGATCGCGGGCCAGACCCGGCTGATCGAAGGCCGGCGGATCATCGTCGCCACCGGCGCGCTCGAGCGGCCGTTCGCGATCCCCGGCTGGACCCTGCCCGGCGTGATGACGGCGGGCGGTGCCCAGACGGCGCTGAAGGCGCAGGGCCTGGTCCCGTCGGGCCGCACGGTGCTGGCCGGGACGGGTCCGTTGCTGTGGCTGCTGGCGGCGCAGATCCTGCGCGCCGGTGGCCGGATCGCGGCGCTGCTCGACACCACGCCGCGGCGCAACTGGCTGCTCGCCCTGCCGCACCTGCCGGAGTTCGTGCTGTCGCCGTACTTCGCCAAGGGCCTGAAGCTCTTGCGCGAGGTGAAGGCGCGCGTGCCGGTGCACAGGGTCGACCGGCTCGCGGCGATGGGCGAGGGCAGGCTCGGCGAGGTCGCGTTCAGCCTGGGCGGCGGCGAGGAGCGGCGCCTGCCGGTCGATCTGCTGCTGCTGCACCAGGGCGTCGTGCCGAACGTCAATCTCGCCATGGCGGCCGGCCTCGCGCATCGCTGGAACGAGCGCCAGCTCTGCTTCGAGCCGGTGCTCGATACAGACTTCGGCGGCTCGGTCGCCGGCATCGCCGTCGCCGGCGACGGCGCGGGAATCGCCGGCGGAACGGCGGCGGCCCAGCGCGGCCGGATCGCCGCCATGGCGGCGGTGCGCGCGCTGCGGCCAGAGGCCTCGATTCCGGACCCGCAGGCGGCGCGCCAGCGCCTGCAGCGCGAGGAGATGGGCCGTGCCTTCCTCGACTGGCTGAACCGTCCGGCCGATGCCTTCCGGCGGCCCGACGGCGACACGCTGGTCTGCCGTTGCGAGGAGGTCACGGCCAGGCAGGTGCGCGACACGGCGCGGCTCGGCTGCGAGGGGCCGAACCAGATGAAGGCCTTTTTGCGCTGCGGCATGGGCCCGTGCCAGGGCCGGCTGTGCGGCCTCACCGTCACGGAGCTGATCGCCGAGACCCGCGAATCCACGCCGGCGGAGGTCGGCTACTACCGCCTGCGCCCGCCGGTGAAGCCGATCACGCTGGCCGAGCTCGCCTCGCTGCCGATCAGCGCCGCCGAGCGCAAGGCCGTGGAGCGCTGATCGTGGCGGGCGCCCAGGCCACCAGGACGGGCGACGTCGTGGTGATCGGCGGCGGCATCCACGGATGCTCGACGGCGCTGCACCTGGCGTTGCGCGGGCTGAAGCCGATCCTGGTCGAGAAGGACTACGCCGGCCGTCACGCCTCGGGCGTCAATGCCGGCGGCGTGCGCCAGCTGGCGCGCCACATCGCCGAGATCCCGCTGTCTATCTCGTCGATGGAGCTGTGGGAGCGGATCGAGGAGCTGGTCGGCGACGATTGCGGCTTCTCCAGTCACGGCACGGTGCTGGTGGCGGAGAGCGAGGAGGAATTCGCCGGCTTCCGCGCCCGCGTCGACGAGCTGCGCCTCAAGGGGTTTACCCACGAGGAGCTGATCGGGCGCGAGGAGCTGAAGCGGCTCGTGCCGGCGGTGTCGGACCATTGCCCGGGCGGCGTGGTGTCGCGCCGCGACGGCGCCGCCGATCCCTTCCGCACCACGCAGGCGTTCCGCCGCCGCGCCGTCGAGCGCGGTGTCGAGGTGATGGAGGGCGTGACCGTGACCGGTCTCGCGCGCGCCGGGTCGGTGTGGCGGGTCGAGACCAGCGCCGGCACGCTCGAGGCACCCAGGGTGGTGAACGCCGCCGGCGCGTGGGCCGACCGGATTGCCGCGCAGCTCGGCGAGCCGGTGCCGCTCGAGGTCATCGCGCCGATGCTGATGGTGACCAGCCGGCTGCCCGCCTTCATCGAGCCGGTGGTGATCCTGCGCGGGCGAAAGCTCTCCTTCAAGCAGCTGGAGAACGGCACCGTGGTGATCGGCGGCGGCCATCTCGCCGAGCCATTCCGCGACGAGAATCGCAGCGTGCTCGACTGGTCGAAGCTCGCGATCAGCGCCCGCACGGTGTGGGAGCTGTTCCCGGTGATGCGCGCGGCCACCATCGTGCGCGCCTGGGCCGGCATCGAGGCGCGCATGCCCGACGACATCCCGGTGATCGGGCCGAGCTCGACCAGCGAGGGCGTCTACCACCAGTTCGGCTTCTCGGCGCACGGCTTCCAGCTCGGGCCGGGCACCGGCGCGATGATGGCCGAGCTGGTCGCCACCGGCCGCACCAACGTGCCGATCGACGGCCTCGGCATCGCGCGCTTCCAGGGGCGGGCCGGTCGGTCACCGGTGGGCGCCACGCCGGACGAATAGGCGTGCGGTGGCCGCTACTCGGCAAAGAGGAAAGCCACAGATGAACACGGATGAACACGGATGTCCGACGCAACCGCCAAACGAGGAGGCGTCGACTGCATGTCGAAGCGATCTCTCGAATGTGTCTCGGCCTCCAAAGCGAGATTCACCCAGGTTGAACAACTAAAGAGCGCGTGCCCGAGAGCCGGGGACTATTGGGTCGAGCCCATCCCCTTCCGTCATCCTGAGCAAGGCGCGGTTTACCAGGCCGTCAGCGAAGGATCTCACCGCCAGAAGCTTCAAGGTACATCGGTGGCAAGCAGCGAAGAGGTCCTTCGCGTTGCTCGGTCGACAGAAGAGCGGCCTGTGGCCTCTCCCTCGGGGTCGTTTCCTGGTGCTGCGACCAGAGCACGCTCGGGCTCATGGCAACCTGGATTGTCGTCGACGAAGTTCCGGGAGATGCTGCTTCCACGTCGCGCTATCCGTGTTCATCCGTGTTCATCTGTGGCCAACTTCATCCGTTGCGGGCGACTCCGTCCATGGCCAATGATCGAGCGGGACTTCACCTCACGCGCGGCGCCAGTCGTAGCCGAGCCGCGGGAAGTGCACGACCATCTCGCCGACCTGCGGGTCGTGGTGGGCGAGGGCGATCTCGCCGGCATCGATGAACCGCACCTCGCCCTCGACCCAGTCCTTCGCGTTGTCGCCGGGCCGCACGCGGGCGCGCTCGCCGGGCCGCGGGTCGCCCTCCTGCGGATCGGAGGGACGCGGCGCGGCCGGAGTCGAGTCGCGGGCAACGGCGAGCGCCTGGTCGGCATCGATGTCGGTGCGCCGGCCGTGGCCGATGGCGGCCATGCGATCGCGCCACGCCAGCAGGCGCGGGTAGGGATCGAGCTCGCCGCGGCAATCGATGTGGCGGCCGCGGAAGAACCACACCACGTGGTAGGCGGCGAAGTCGGCGATGCAGGGCTCGCTGCCGAGCAGGTATTGCCGTCCGTCCTGCAGCATGTCGGCGAGCCACTTGATCTGCGGGCGCACCAGGTTGCGGTTGCGGATCGCCGCCTTGCGCACCGCCTCGATCGACGGTTCGGGCAGGCCGTGCAGGCGGGCGCGATCGGCGTGCAGGCCGGCCGGCATGTGGTCGGCGTTGATGCCCGACACGAACAGCGCCACCGGCCGCATGAACTGCTGCTCGGCCCACCAGGCGATGGCATTGGCGGCGCCGGCGCTCGAGGCCGGGTACAGCGTCGGCTGGGGCACGCGGCGCTCGAGCTCGCGCGCGATCAGGTTGGTGTCGCACCACACGTCGGCGCCGTCCTGCAGCACCGGCGTGCGGCGATAGCCGCCGGTCAGCGGCACGAGCCTGGGCTTGGGCAGGATCGGCGGGATCTCGACGCCCTGCCAGGCCAGGCCCTTGTAGCCCAGCATCAGGCGCGCCTTCTCGGCGAAGTTCGAGAAATCGTAGTGGTGCAGGATCAGGGTCACGGCAGCGGATCACGCCGCCTTCAGCACGCCCTGGTCGTCCTCGATCTGCAGCGGCTTCCAGTTGCGCGACACGACCCAGTCGGGACGCGGGTCCGGACCCAGTGCCGGCCTGTTGGCCACGGTGTTGCAGGAGACGTAGATGTGCCAGCGATCCTCGGCCGAGAGATTGTGGCCGGAGGCGTGCAGCGTGTTGCAATGAAACAGCACGCAGGTGCCGGCGCGGCCGGTGACGGCGACCGGCTCGGGCGAGGTCCTGAGGATCTCGATCATGCGCTGCCTGGGCATCGCCCAGAACTTGTACGAGGTCTGCTCGTCGTAGACCGGCTCGATGCGGCCGAGCTTGTGGCTGCCCGGGATGATGTAGAGCGCGCCGCCCATCTCGGTCGTGTCGGTCATCATCAGGTTGAAGGTCGCCATGTCGGGCCGCGCGCAGCCGTCGCGCTTCCACGAGCCGTAATCCTGGTGCCACTGCCAGACCGTGCCCTCGATGGCCGGCTTGGTGTTGATCTTGGTGTGATAGACGTAGACGGCGTCGTCCTTCAGGGCCTGCTGGATCGGGCGCAGCAGGCGCGGCGTGTGGACCAGGGCGCGGAACGGCGCCGAGCGGGTCGCACCGTCCTGCTCGTGACAGCGGAAGATCGTCCGGACGGCGCCAGTGTGCTCGCGCACCACCTCCTCGCCGGCGACCTGGCTGAGGCGCGCCACCTCGCGCCGCAGAACTGCGACCTCGGCCCGCGAAAACAGATCCGGGAAGATCAGGAATCCGTCACGGTCGAACTGCTCGACCTGCTGAGGGGTCAGCTCCATCTGGCGTTTTCCTCGACTGTGCGATGCAGCGTGACGCTATCATTGCTGGCTCGTGACGGCAAAGATGGTCAAAATCCATGTCTCCGGCCTCGCGTGGCCGGAAGGGGAGCGAAGCGATGGATGGCGTGGTCAATATCGACGATCTGCGCAAGCTCGCGAAGAAGCGGCTGCCCAAGGTCGCCTATGATTTCATCGAGGGTGGCACCGACGACGAGGTCGGGCTGGTCACCAACGAGCAGGCCTTCCGCAAGGCCCGCATCGTGCCGCGCTATCTCGTCGACGTCACCACGCGCGACCAGTCGACGACCCTGTTCGGCCGCACCTACTCGAGCCCGATCGGCATCGCGCCGACTGGCATCGCCGGCCTGTTCCGCCGCGGCGCCGACCTGATGCTGGCCGAGGCGGCGCGCGATGCCAACGTGCCCTTCATCATGTCGGGCTCGAGCACCGGCTCGATCGAGGATCTCGGCAGGCTCGCCCCAGACCATGGCTGGTACCAGCTCTACTCCGCCAAGGACCAGTCGATCTCGGAGGACATGATCAAGCGCGCCGGCGACGCCGGCTTGCGCACGCTCGTCTTCACCGTCGACGTGCCGGAAGGGTCCAACCGCGAGCGCAACACGCGCAACGGCTGGGGCCGGCCGCTCAAGCTCACCTGGAAGACCAAGTTCGAGGCTCTGACGCATCCGGCCTGGATGATGGAATGGATGAAGCACGGCACGCCCTACTTCGACAACTGGGCGAAGTACGCTGGCCCTAACCCCACTGCCGAGCAGATCGCCGACCTGGTCGCCCAGCAGAACCGCGCGCCGATGACCTGGAAGCACGTCGAGCGCTATCGCGAGCTGTGGAAGGGCAATTTCGTGCTGAAGGGCATCATGCATCCCGACGATGCGATCCGCGCCCAATCGCTCGGCGTCGACGGCCTCATGGTGTCCAATCACGGGGCGCGGCAGCTCGACAATGCGCCGTCGCCGCTCGAGGTGCTGCCGGCGATCAACGCCGCGGTCGGCGACAAGATGACCCTGATGCTCGACGGCGGCGTTCGCCGCGGGCTCGATGCGCTGATCGCGATCTGCATGGGCGCGAAGTTCGTGTTCGTCGGCCGCCCGACGCTCTATGGCGTCGCGGCGGGCGGCATCCCGGGTGCCGCCAAGGCGCTCGGCATCTTCCGCCGCGAGATCGACATCAGCCTGGCCCAGATGGGCGCCCCCAGGATCGCCGACCTCGGCCCGCAGTTCCTGATGTGGAAGGACGAGGAGGACCTGCGCCGCAACCGGCGGTGATGATTAGGCCCGGCGGTCAGGCCGCCTGCATGCTTTTCAGGAACTGCTTCCAGTTCTGCGGCGTGACGACGGTGCGATCGTGGGCGGTCCGTGCCGGATCCAGCACCTCGATCATGAAGGTGCCCTCGACCCACACCTCGGGCAGGTCGAAGGCACAGCCGCGATTGCTGGGGCGGGTCGGCCATCCGGCTTCCGGGCAATCGCCATCACCTCCGCAGCCGGCCGCTCAGCTCAGACCGCGTGATGGCATTCGAGAGACTAAAGATCGACGATCGGCGCGAAGCCGCCGTAGATCATGCGCTTGCCGTCGAACAGGGGTTCGTTCCCGTCCGGGTGCATGCGCGGGTCGGCCATGAGCTTCTCCCAGCCTTTGTCGCGCACGTGCCTGGACGGCCACTCGATCCAGCAATAGGCGACCTTCTCGTCGCCGGTCGCCAGCACGGCACCCTTGAAGTCGGTGACCTTGCCGTCGGGGACGTCGTCGCCCCAGGCATCGACGACGCGCACCGCGCCGTGCTCCCTGATCGCGGCAGCCGCCCTGGCTGCCCAGGCGCGGAACGCGTCCTTCCTGCCGGCGGGGACGGGCAGCAGCGTGCCGTCGACGTACCCCGGCTTGCTGGCGCCACCCTCCTCGACGAGGACCGAGAAGCCGCCGAAGATCATGCGTTGGCCGTCGAACGGCATGGATGACATGTCGTGATCGTTGGCCTCGGCCTTCATCTTCTCGTTGGCCGCATCACGAACCTGCTTGCTGGGATACTCGACCCACGAGAAGAGGACGACCTCGTCGGGCCTGGCTTTCACCGCGCGCCTGAAGTCGGTGAGCTTGCCGTCGGGCACGTCGTCGCCCCAGCACTCGACCAGGCGAGTTGCGCCGAGTCCCTTGAAGTACGGTACGGCCTCGATGGCTTGCTTGCGATAGGCCTCCTTGTTGGCGGCCGGCACCGCGACGATGAATCCTTCGACGTAAACCATGGAGCTCCTCCTCGAGTCGGGCATGCCGGTTCGATCGGCCGACGGCAAGTGTCGAGCAGGTTCCAACGCCGCGCGCTGCGGAGACGTTGCATCCGGGCACGCCCTCCTTCCTCGAGCTCGAGCCGTCTGTACCGAGGGTGGTTACCGGGCAGTCGAGCATCCCCGCGGCCTCGCGCTCGCCGCGAGGAAGCGCAGCTGCTCGGCGACGACGAGCGGGCTTCTCCCTGGACGGTTGCAGGGTTATTGTCTTGGTTCCGGCAGGAGGTCCGGGCGGGGAGCGAGTCAGGTGACCACCACCGAGCAGGGCAAGGCCCCGTCGGAGCAGAACTCGGTGTTTCGCGACGCCGTGCTCAGGAGGTTGAACTCGCCCGAGCAGTTCGACGAGCGCATCCGGCTGATTCCACCGGTCATGCAGCTTATGGCGCTCGGCGTGGCCGCGATCATCGTGGCCGCCCTGGTATGGGCCATCTTCGGATCGATCCCGACGCGCACGAGTGGCCGCGGCATCCTGCTCTCCGACGGCAAGGGCTCGTTCGCCGTCGAGCCGGTAACGTCGGGTCCGATTGCCGAGGTCCTCGTCAAGCAGGGCGATCACGTCGCCGTCGGCGCGATCATCGCCAGGGTGCAGCAGGCGTCGCTGACCGCCCAGCTCAAGGGAGCGAGCACGCGCCTCGCGGCGGTGCAGGACGACCTCGCGCGATTGAAGGCGGGCGATTCGGCGATCCTGGCAAAGGGCGAGGACATCGCGCGGCGCCAGCAGGAAGCGATCGACCAGGAGGTTGCGGCGGCGAAGGCGCGCGTCGAGCGGCTCTCGAAGCTGCTGTCGGGCTTCGAGGACCTGAGGACGAAGGGCCTTCTCACCGCCTCGAGCCTGGTGAACATGCAACAGGAGTACGACCAGACGATCCTGTCGATCGCCCACGCCCGTGCCCGCAAGATCGAGGTCGAATCGGCGCTTCAGCAGAAGCGCGAGACGCTGGCCGAGCGTCAGCGCCAGGCGCAGGTCGCCGTCGACTTGGTGCAGGCGGAGGTCGACCGCCTGCAGGCCGAGCTCGCCATCGGCTCCACCGTCTCGGCGCCGGTCGCGGGCACGATCGACGAGCTGCGGGTCGGGGTGGGCGACGTGGTCTCGCCCGGCACGGTGATCGCCACGATCGGCGAGGTGTCGGAGGTGCCGCAGTTCCAGGTCGTTGCCCTGTTCGGCGGCGACATGGGCAAGCGGGTGGCGGCCGGCATGGATGTCCATGTCCATCCCGTGACCGTGCGCCGGGCCGAGCACGGCGCCATGGTCGGCCGCATCGCGACCGTCACGGAGCGCAGCGTCTCGGAGCGCGAGGTCAACTCGATCCTGCGCAACTCGACCCTGACCAAGACCCTGATGAGCGACGGCGCCCCGATACTTGCCCGGATCACCCTCGTCGAATCCCAGGACACACCGAGCGGGTTCGCCTGGTGGGTCGGCAAGGGTCCGTCCTACAGGATCACCCGCGGTACGCTGATCGAGGTCGACGTCATCGTCTCGCGGCACCGGCCGATCGCGCTCGTGATCCCGGCCATGCGCAAGCTGCTCGGCCTCGAAGGATGATCGGAGCCGGGTTACTGGGAGCCAGGCGACGCGTCCGGACGCCGACGGTCCTGCAGATGGAGCGGCTAGAGTGCGGTGCCGCTGCGCTCGGCATCGTGCTGGGCCATTTCGGGCGGCGCGTGCCGCTCGAGGAGCTGCGCGGTGTCTGCGGCGTCTCGCGCGACGGCAGCCGGGCAGGCAGCATCGTGCGGGCCGCCCGCTCCTACGGGCTCGAGGCGAAGGGCTTCCGGCGCGAGGTCGACGAGGTCCTCGCCGGCCCCTTCCCGGTGATCGTGTTCTGGAACCTCAACCATTTCGTCGTGGTCGAAGGCGCGTCGCGCAGCAAGGTCTATCTCAACGATCCGGCCCAGGGCCCCCGCAGCGTCTCGCGGCGCGAGTTCGACGAAAGCTTCACCGGCGTCGTTCTCGAGTTCCATCCGGGCAAGGGTTTCTCGCGGGGTGGTTCCTCGACCGGCCTGCTCGCCCGCCTGGCCGCCCGGCTGCGCGGCTTCGAGCCGGCCCTCGCCTTCGTGGCCTGGGTCGGCCTGATGCTGGTGATTCCCGGCCTGATCCTCCCGGGCATGACCCGGATCTTCGTCGACGACATCCTGGTCAACCGGTTCGAGGACTGGTTGGGGCCCCTGCTGATCGGCCTCGCGCTCACGTTCGCCCTGAACGTCGTGCTGACGGCGATCCAGCAGCTGGCGCTGTTGCGCATCGAGCTCCGGCTCGCGCTCGAGCAGTCGGCGCTTTTCGTCTGGCACCTGCTGCGGCTTCCCGTCGAGTTCTTCGGCCAGCGCTTCGCCGGCGACCTGGTCAACCGCGTCGAAGCCAACGACCGCGTGGCGACGCTGCTGGCGAACGACTTCGGCAATGCGGCGACGAACTGCCTGACGGCGACCTTCCTGGGAATCGCCATGGCGTTCTACGACGTCACCCTGGCATCGATCGCGATCGGCGGTGCCCTTGTCAACATCGTCGCCCTGCGCCTCGTCAGCCGGCCCCTGAAGGACCTCGCGCTGCGCCTGCTGACCGAGGGCGGCAAGGTATACTCGGCATCGATCGTCGGCCTGCAGTCCATCGAGTCGCTGAAGGCGACCGGCGGCGAAGGCGATTTCTTCGCCAAATGGTCGGGCTTCCACGCCCGCGCCCTCAATGCGGGCCAGCGACTGACGGTCTATCAGCAGATCACCAATCTCGTTCCTCCGATCGTCTCGAGCCTGACTGGCGCGGCGGTCCTCGGTGTCGGCGCCCTGCTCGTCATCGACGGAGAGATATCCGTCGGCACGCTGGTGGCATTCCAGGGCTTGCTGGTCAGCTTCGCCCTGCCGGTCCAGCAGATGATCGGTGTCGCCGGCAAGGTCCAGCAGGCCTCGGCCGATCTCGCGCGCCTCGACGACGTGCTGCACTATCGCCGCGACTGGCGCTTCCCGCGTACGCCGCCGCCGGCGCTGGAGGCGCGCGCGGCCGGCCACCTGACGATGACCGGCGTCGGCTTCGGCTACAGCCCGCTCGAGCCGCCCCTCATCGAGAACTTCTCGCTCACCGTGGCGCCCGGCCAGTGGGTGGCGCTCGTCGGCGATTCGGGCAGCGGCAAATCCACCCTGGGCAAGCTCGTCACCGGGCTGCACGAGCCGACGGCCGGAGAGATCCGCATCGACGGCCACACCCTCGCCGAATGGGCGCGCGGGAACCTGTCGCGCCTCGTGGCGTCGGTCGACCAGGACATTCATCTGTTCCGCGGAACGCTACGCGAGAACATCACCATGTGGGACTCGACAGTGCCGCAGGCCCGCGTGCTCGCGGCGATCGACGATGTCGGTCTCACCGAGGTCGTGCAGACCCTGCCGGGCAATATCGACACAGGGATCGAGGAGGACGGGCGAAACCTCAACGGCGGCCAGCGCCAGCGCATCGAGATCGCCCGCGCGCTGGTGCAGGAGCCGGCCGTTCTCGTGCTCGACGAGGCGACCAGCGCGCTCGACACCATTAGCGAGAACGAGATCCTGCAGGCCGTCCGGCGCCGCGGCATGACGTGCATCCTGGTCGCGCACCGGCTCAGCACGATCCGCGACTGCGACGAGATCATCGTGCTGGAGCGCGGCAAGGTGGTCGAGCGCGGCACGCATGCCGATCTGCTGGCGGCAGCCGGACCCTATGCGCGCCTGATCAGCATCGAGGAAGCGACGACATGACGACGGCCGGTGGCCGGGACGGCGGCGGCGCCTCCATCGGCCTCGACCGATTGGCGGCGCCGGCCAGGCTGGCGAGACCGGCCCGGCTCTACGGCGTGGTCGTCGATGCGGAAGGCAGGACGGGGCAGCGCCGCTTCCTGGCCGAGCTTCCGGCCGGTGCCGCCGTCTTCGCGTTGACGGCATCCGGCGTCGCGTTCGTGCTGGCCGATCGGGCCTCGTCCGCGGTCTCGCCGGCGTTCACCTGCGAGCCGCTCGACGCCGCGTCCGTCACCGCCTGGCTCGTCGCACTCCTGAGCTGCCCGGGGCTGCCGCGCAGCACCGGCGAGGCGATACGGCTGGAGGCGGGCGAGCGGCGCGTCCTGGCGGCCGGGTCGGCGCTGACGGCGCGCAACGTCGTCTGGCTGAGGACGGCGGAACCGGCCCTTCGTTATCCGGCAGGATCCCCGCAGGAGCCGGGTGCGGCGTCGCCCGCCCTCGGGATGCTGGTGATTGCCGACCAGATCGGGGCCGAGCTGGTCGCCGATGTGGAGGTCGAGGTGGTCGAGACGGCGTCTCTCCCGGCAGCGTGCCTGGCCGGCCTCCCGGGCGAGGTGTCGCTCGTGCTCGCCGCCCATGTCGCCCGGCATCTCGTCGACAGCGAGAGGGCGGAGCGCGCTCGCCGGCAGAGCGCGCAGGATCTAGACGAGGGCCGGGCATCCTTTGCCTTGCGCCGCCTGCGCGACATCGCCGTCGCCCCGGTCTCGACCGGCACGACCCGTGCGCCGCCGGGACACGACGAGCTGATCGGCACGCTCGCCGCTATCGGCAGGGCCGAAGGTTTCGAGCTCGTGATGCCCGCTGACGACGATCGCGCCGCGCCGCTGGTCGAGCGACTGCGGCGCTTCGCCAACGCCACGCCCTTCCAGTTTCGCGAGATCGCGCTGACCGGCGATTGGTGGCGTGAGGAGGGACCAGCCTTCCTGGCTATCGACGCGGCGACGTCGCGGCCGATCGCCATGGTGTGGCGGTGGGGTCACTGGCGCGCCATCGATCCCGACAGGGCCGGCGACACAGTCGTCGACAAGGCGCTCGCCGCGTCGCTGACGGAGCGCGGCTACATGTTCTATGCGTCCCTGCCCGAGCGCCTCGGCATGCGGGAGATACTGGGCTTCGCCGCGTTCGGCGTACGCGGCGACATCGTGCGGCTGCTTGCGGCGTCGGCGGCCGCGACCCTCGCCGGTCTTCTGCTGCCGGTTGCGACGGGGGCGATCCTGGGAACGGCGATACCCCAGGGCCGGCTCACGCTGCTGTCCGACATGCTGCTGCTGCTCGGCACCACGGCGCTGGGTGGCGCGGCCTTCCAGGTCGTCCGGACCCTGGCCCTGATCCGCCTCGACACGAACGCCGATCGTCGCCTCCAGCCGGCGGTGTGGGACAGGGTGGTTCGCCTGCGGGCATCCTTCTTCCGCGACTACTCGATCGGCGACCTCGCCTCGCGGATCATGGGCATTTCCTCGATCCGCACCATCCTGTCGGGCGCCGCGGTGACGGGCGCCATCAGTGGGGTGTTCTCGCTGGCGAGCCTCGCCCTCATGGTGGTCTACGACGCCACGCTGGCTGCGTTCGCCGCCGGCTACGGCGTCGTCGCCGCAATCCTGATCTTCCTGATCGGTCGCCGGCAACTGCGGCTCGAGCGGATCGTCTTCCAGCGCAAGGGCGTCGTGGCGGGCCTGCTGATCGAGATGCTGCGCGGCATCGCCAAGCTGCGCATCGCAGCCGCCGAGCTTCGCGCCTTCTCGCGCTGGGCCGAGGCGTTCGCCGAGCAGCGAAGCAACAGCGCGCGCTCCGGCCGGCTGGCCGGGTACCAGACGGTGCTGGCCGCCAGCCTGCCGATCGTCGGTGCGGTCGGCATCTTCGGCATCGCCGCTGGCGGCGCGCATCCCATCGACGTCGGCAGCTTCGCCGCCTTCAACAGCGCCTTCGGCCAGTTCACGGCGGCCCTGCTCGCCGTGGCGGCGGCGCTGAACAGCGGCATCGAGGTGGTGCCGTTGTTCGCGCGCGTCCGCCCGGTGTTCGAGGCGCCGCTCGAGGTCGACAAGAGCCGCATCGAGCCCGGTCCGCTGGGCGGGCGTCTGGCCATCCGCAGCCTGTCGTTCCGCTATGCCGCGGACGGCCCGTGGATCCTCCAGGACATCGACTTCGCTGTGGAGCCGGGCGAGTGCGTGGCGATCGTCGGCGCGTCGGGCTCGGGCAAGTCGACCATCATGCGCCTGCTGCTCGGCTTCGAGTCGCCGACACGTGGCGGCGTCTACTACGACGATCGGGACCTGGAGACGCTCGACCTTCGCCTGCTGCGCCGTCAGGTCGGCACGGTCATGGAGAGTTCCAAGCTCGTGCCGGGCAGCCTCTTCGAGAACATCGCCGGCGGCGCGCCGCTGACGACCGCTCAGGTCGAGGAAGCGGTCCGCCTGGCCGGCCTCGAAGCCGACGTCGCCAACATGCCGATGGGCCTCAAGACCTCGGTCGGCGAGGGCACCGGCTTGCTCTCGGGCGGCCAGCGCCAGCGCGTGCTGATCGCGCGGGCCCTGGTGCACAAGCCGCGAATCATCTTCTTCGACGAGGCGACCAGCGCGCTCGACAACCGTACCCAGGCGATCGTCGGCGCGAGCCTGGCGGAGACCAATGCCACACGGATCATCATCGCCCACCGCCTTAGCACGGTCCGCCACGCCGATCGCATCCTCGTGCTGGAGCGCGGCCGCATCGTCGAGGCCGGCACCTACGACGAGCTGATCGCCCGCAACGGCGCGTTCTACCGGCTTGCCAAGCGCCAGCTGCTCTGACGGCCGAGGGCTCCCAGCGAGGCGGCCGTCGCCGTCGTCGCAATGCTGCGGTGGATATCCCGGGCGCCGGCGACATACCGGCGCCTCGCGATCGACCGCGTCGTCACAGGCCGCCTACGATGCGGTTGAGCTCGTCGTCGGTCAGCTCGCGGCCCGCGGTGGAGAAGGGCGACTCCTTCTCCCCTCGACGCTTGGCGGGCGGCCTCTCGCGAGGGTCGGCGGACGGCTTCGGCGATGTTCCGTCCGGCCTGTGCTCGCTGGCGGGACGCCCGGCTTCGGCGCGCATCACGACGACCCTCGTCCGTCCCGGCCTAGTGCACGACCTCGAACAGGCCGGCCGCGCCCATGCCGCCGCCGATGCACATCGTGACGACGACGTTCTTGGCCTTGCGGCGACGGCCCTCGATCAGGGCGTGGCCGGTGCAGCGTGCGCCGGTCATGCCGAACGGGTGGCCGATCGAGATCGAGCCGCCGTTGACGTTCAGCTTCTCGTTGGGGATGCCGAGCTTGTCGCGGCAGTACAGCACCTGCACGGCGAAGGCCTCGTTCAGCTCCCACAGGTCGATGTCGTCCATCTTGAGCCCGAAACGGGTCAGCAGCTTGGGGATGGCATAGACCGGGCCGATGCCCATCTCATCGGGCTCGCAGCCGGCGACGACCAGGCCCTTGTAGATGCCGAGCGGCTTCAGGCCGCGCCGGGCGGCCTCGGCGTCGCTCATGATCACCGCCGCCGAGGCGCCGTCGGAGAGCTGGCTCGCGTTGCCGGCGGTGATCCACTTGTCGGGGCCCATCACCGGCTGCAGCTTCGAGAGGCCTTCCATCGTCGTGTCGGGACGGTTGCCCTCGTCCTTGGTGAGCTTGACCGCCTTCTTCGATGTCTCCTGGGTGTTCTTGTCGGTGACCAGCATGGTGGTCTCCATCGGCACGATCTCGTCGTCGAACTTGCCGGCCTGCTGGGCCGCCGCGGTGCGCAGCTGGCTCTGCAGCGAGTACTCGTCCTGGACCTCGCGGCTGATCTTGTAGCGGGCGGCGACGGTGTCGGCCGTGGTGATCATGGCGTGGTAGATGCCCGGCACGTGCTCCTGCACCCACGGATTGACGAGGCGGTTCTTGTTGCCGCCCGGCGGGCCCTGGACCAGCGACACCGATTCGAGGCCGCCGGCGATCATCACCGGCACCTTGTCGACCAGCACGCGCTGGGCCGCCATCGAGATGGTCTGCAGGCCCGACGAGCAGAAACGGTTCACGGTGACGCCGGAGACGCTGACCGGCGCACCGGCGCGGATCGCCGAGACGCGGGCCACGTTCGAGCCGGTCGTGCCCTCGGGCGCGGCGCAGCCCAGGATCACGTCCTCGACCTCGCCCAGCTCGACCTTGGCGCGCTCGGCCGCGTGCTTGATGACATGGGCGCCCAGGTCGGCGCCATGGGTGTCGTTGAAAACGCCCCGGAACGCCTTGCCGATCGGCGTGCGGGCGGTTGAGACGATGACGGCGTCGGCCATGGGTTTCCTCCGTTGAGACCAGACTTCATGTCATCCCGAGCCCAGCGAGGGACCTTTCCTGATGCCTGAAAGGTCCCTCAGGCTGCGCCCTTGGGATGACAAGTGCATCAAACCGTAGAGAACTTCTTGCCGTCCTGCACCAGCTTCTTGAGCAGCGGCGCCGGCTCCCAGAACGGGTCGCCGGAGGCGTCGCGATACCGAAGCAGGGCATCGTGGATGGTCTTCAGCCCGACCACGTTGTCGGCCCACCACATCGGGCCGCCGCGATAGACCGGCCAGCCATAGCCATTGACCCAGATCACGTCGATGTCGAGGGCGCGCTGGGCCATGCCTTCCTCGAGGATCTTGGCGCCCTCGTTGACCATCGGAAAGAGGCAGCGTTCCTGGATTTCCTGGTCGGAGATGGCGCGCCGCGTGATGCCGAGCTTGCGTGAATTCTCCTCGATGATCTTCTCGACCTCGGGGTCGGGGATCGGCGTGCGGTCTGGCAGGTTGTACTTGTAGTAGCCGGCGCCGGTCTTCTGGCCGAAGCGGCCGAGCTCGCAGATCGCGTCGGCGACATAGCCGGTGTAGCGGACGTTGCGCTTCTCCTTCTCGTTCTTGCCCTGGCGGATGCGCCAGCCGACGTCGTTGCCGGCGAGGTCGCTCATGGCGAACGGTCCCATCGGGAAACCGAAATCGTAGATCACCTTGTCGACCTGGTGGGGCAGGGCGCCTTCCTCCAGCATGTAGGCCGACTGCACGCCGCGCTGGCGCAGCATGCGGTTGCCGACGAAGCCTTCGCAGACGCCGACCAGCACCGGGATCTTGCCGATCTTCTTGCTGAGCGACATCACGGTGGCGATGACGTCCTTGGAGGTCGCCTTGCCGCGCACGTTCTCCAGCAGCTTCATGACGTTGGCCGGCGAGAAGAAGTGCATGCCGATCACGTCGCCCGGCCGCTTCGTGTAACTGGCGATCTGGTTGACGTCTAGGCCCGAGGTGTTGGTCGCCAGCACCGCGCCTGGCTTGGCGACCTCGTCGAGCTTCTTGAAGACGCCTTCCTTCACTTCCATGGTCTCGAACACCGCCTCGATGATGACGTCGGCATCCTTGAGGTCGTCGTAGGAGAGCGTCGGCGTGATCAGCGCCATGCGCTTGTCGACGTCCTCCATCTTCATGCCGCCGCGCTTGGCGGTGTTCTCGTAATTGGTGCGGATGGTCTTCAGCCCGCGATCGAGGGCTTCCTGCTTCACCTCGAGCAGCGTCACCGGGATGCCGGCATTGGCGAAGTTCATGGCGATGCCGCCGCCCATCGTGCCGGCGCCGACGATGCCACCGCTCTTGATCGGGCGCTGCGGCGTGTCGGCCGGCACGTCGAGCACCTTGGCCGCCTCGCGCTCGGCGAAGAAGTAGTAGCGCTGCGCCGCCGACTCCGACGAGGTGAGCAGCTCGACGAACAGCTCGCGCTCGCGCTTCATGCCCTCGTCGAACGGCAGCTCGACGGCCGCCTGCACGCACTTGATGATGTTCCACGGCGCCTTGAAGCCGCGCGCCCGGCGGGCGATCGCCTTCTCGGTCTCGGCGAACAGGTCGGGCGATTCCAGGGTCACCGAGAGATCGCGCACACGCCGACGCGGCGCGTTCTGGGCGACCAGCATCTGGGCGTGCGCCACCGCGCCGGCCAGCAGGTCGCCGTCGACGATGGCGTCGATGATGCCCTTGCTCTTGGCCTCGGGTGCCGGGATGTGCCGGCCCGAGAGGATGGCGTCGAGGGCGTACCTGGCGCCGGCGAGGCGCGGCAGGCGCTGGGTGCCGCCGGCACCGGGCAGCAGACCGAGATGGACCTCGGGCAGGCCGACGCGGGTCGAGGGCAGCGAGACGCGATAGTGGGCACCCAGCGCCGTCTCCAGCCCGCCACCCAGCGGCGTGCCGTGCAGGGCCGCCACGATGATCTTCGGGCAGTTCTCCATGGTGGCGATGACGTCGTTCAGGTTTGCGCCCGCCGGCGGCTTGCCGAACTCGCGGATGTCGGCGCCGGCGATGAAGGTCCGGCCGCCGCCGATCAGCACGATGGCGTCGATGGCGGGGTCGGCGGCAAAGGCGTCGACGCCCTGCTTGATGCCGTCGCGCACGGCCGCGGCCAGCGCGTTCACCGGCGGATTGTTGACGGTGAGGATGCCGATGCGCCCCTGGGTGGAGCGAAGCACTGCGTCGGACATGGACGTTCTTCCCCTGATTTCTGCCGGATGGCGAGGGCGTGTCTTTAGCAATCCTAAGGCGCGCCGCCCAGCGGCCTCGGGTTCCGCGATGCGATGATGGCACGCTGGCCTTCCTGGCTGGCAGTCGCTATGCATCATCGCGCAAGAAAAGCTCATGGGGGCATGTGGGAAATGACGACAAGACGGACCCTGTTGCGCGCCGCCGGCGGCCTCGTTCTGACGGCACCGGCCATCGTTCGTGCACAGACGGCGGCGTGGCCGGCCAAGGCGATCACCATCGTGGTCAACTTCCCGGCGGGTGGCCTCACCGACGGCATCGCCCGGGCCTTCGCCCAGCATGTCCAGCAGGCGACCGGCCAGCAGGTGATCATCGACAACAAGCCCGGTGCAGGCGGCAACATTGGCGCGGCCCTGGTCGCCCGCGCGCCGGCCGACGGCTACACCTTCCTGCATTCGGTCTCGGGCACCCTGGTGCAGAACCGGGTGATGTTCAAATCGATGGGTTTCGATCCGGACAAGGACCTCACCATCGTCTCGGGTACGCCCTCGGGCGTGCTGCCGGTGGTCGTGCACAAGTCGGTGCCGGCGACCAATCTCAAGGAGTTCGTCGATTACTCTCGCGGCAACAAGGTGAACTTCGGGTCGTGGGCGCTCGGCTCCGCGGCGCACATCTTTGCCCAGGCGCTGAACGAGAAGTTCGGCCTCAAGATCGAGGTGGTGAACTACAAGGGCGAGGCGCCGATGTGGCAGGACATGGGCGCCGGCTCGCTGCAGGCGGCCATGGGCAGCCCGCAGGCGATGAACGCGCTGCTGGTCAAGGGCGACGTCAGGCCAATCGTGGCACCGGGCCGCGTGCGCTACGCGCGCCTTCCCAACCTGACGACCGCCGTCGAGCAGGGCTTCACCGACGAGCCGTTCCTGCCGCGTGGCTGGCTGGCCCTGTCGGTGCCGGCGGCGACGCCCAAGCCGATCGTGCAGAAGATGTCCGATCTCTGGGTTGGCGCCGCCGATTCGGAGCCCGGTCGCAAGATGATGGAGAGCTTCGGCCTCACCGAGAAGCCGCTCAACCACCAGGAGGTCACCGCCGACTTCGAGCGGCTGAAGGCCTCCGTGATCCCTCAGATCGTGGCGCTCGGCATCACGCCGGAGTAGGCTCGGGGCGACCGGGCTCGACTCCCGGTCGTGACAACAACAAATTCGAGTCCGACGGCAAGCCGGGATCGGCCAAGGTCGGCGTGATGCAGGTCTGGACCAAGGACGGCGGCGCCTGGAAGCTGCTCGCCCGCCAGGCGTTTCGCCTGCCCTCATGAGGCGGTGAGCCCGGCCATCACGATCTCGAGGCCGGCGCGAAACTCGCGATCCGGCCCGAGCCGGCTCGCCGCCTTCGCGATCTCGATCAGCCGCGGGTAACGGTCCGCCGGCAGCGCCTGCGCGCGCGCGATGTCGGGATCGACCTCGCCGATCGCCGGCCGGGCGAGTTGCGCCTGCACGAAGCCCATGACGAACCCGCTCACGGTCCGGAATGCTACCAGCAGGTCCGTGCCCGAACGCCCGCTGCGCGCCAGCGCCTCGAGCAGGTGCTCGGCCCAGTCGAGCGTCGTGCCGTGCAGCGTGCGCCGCGTCAGGACGAGCGGAACCACGTTGGGATGGCGGCGCAGCGTGCGCCATGTCGCTTCCACGATGGTGCGCACGTCGGCCTGCCAGTCGCCGCGCGTTCGCGGCCGGACGACCTCCGCCAACACCGCCTCGACCACCAGGGCGTCGAGATCGTCGCGATCGCGCACGTAGTTGTAGAGCGTCATCGGTCCCGTCCCGAGCGCGCCGGCGAGGCTGCGCATCGACAGGGCCGCGAGCCCATCGCCATCGACCAGCGCGAGTGCCGCGGCCTGGAGCTGCGCTCGCGTGAATCTGCTCTTTGCCGGCACCGTGTGCTCCCTTGACAACGTACAGTGTACGTAATACGTGCTGAATTACGTACACTGTACCTCAAGGAGATGCCGATGACGATGCGAACCAGCTTCCGCTCGGGCGACGACGACTGCGCGGCGTGGCTCACCCTGCCTCCGGGGCCGGCGACAGCGCCCCATCCGGTGGTGCTCCTGATCCATGGCGGCGGTGCCACCCATTCCATGATGCTGGACCAGTACGAACGCTGGTTCTCGACGGCCGGCTTCGCCGTCGTGGCGTTCGACTTCCGCCATCTCGGCGAATCGGGCGGCGCGCCCCGCCAGCTGATGAGCCTGCGGCGCTACTTCGAGGATATCGATGCGGCGATCGGCTTCATCCGCGGCCGGCCGGAGCTCGATGCGACGCGCATCGCGCTGTGGGGAACATCGTTCGGCGCCAGCCACGTGGTGGCGACCCTGGCGCGTCGCCACGACCTCGCCGCGGGCGTGGTGCAGTGCCCCATTCTCCAGGGCCGGGCGCCGGCCCTGAGCGCGGGCCTGGGCCATCTCATGCGCTTCACCGGACCGATCATGTCGGACCTCGCGCGCGGCGCGCTCGGCCTGGCGCGCCGCTACGTGTCGATCGTCGGTCGGCCGGGCGAGCTCGCCTTCGTGAACATTCCCGGTGCCTACGAAGGCTGGATGTCGGTCGTCCCGCCCGGTGTCGCGTTCGACGGCAGGATCACGGCGGGCGCCGGCCTCTCGATGCTCTTCTACGATGCCGCGGCGCAGGCGAGAAAGGTGCGTTGCCCGCTGCTGGTCTGCGTCAGCGATCGCGAGAACCTGATGAGCCCGGCGATTGCCGCCCGGGTCGCCCGCGATGCCCCGAAGGGCGAGGCGATCCACTATCCGACCGACCACTTCGAGGTCTATCACCCACCTTTCGTCGAGCGGATCGTCGCCGATCAGATCGCGTTCCTGCAGCGCCACCTCGTGCAGGGGGCGCGTTAGGGGCCTGTCGCGAATCGATCCAGGCTCGCTGTCCTCCCGGGCGGTGGAAAAAGAAGAGGCTGCGCGACGGCATTGTTCGGGCAGGATAGTCTCTGGCGCTTCGAGGGGTGACTTATGGCATTCGCGGGCATGAACAATCTCGCCGTCCCGATGGCGGCAGCGGGCGGCCGCGGCATCCATTGGCCCGGCGCGCTCACCGTCGCGGGCGCGATCGGCGGCGCCAAGTGCGTTCGAGAGGCACGATGACGAGCAGGCGCCCGCGCATCGAAGGTTACGCCATCGTCTCGCACGAGGGCATGATCGCCCTCTCGGATGGCTCGTTCCCCAGGGAGCTGGAGATCCCCGCCGACCAGGAATTCTATCGGCAAGCCGTCGCCCGCGCCTCGGCGATCGCCAACGGACGTCACTCCGCCGAGGGAGGGCCGGGGCAGAAGAATCGCAAGCGCTTGATCCTGACACGTCGCGTCCAGCGGGTCGTCGTCGATCCCGACAATCCCAATGCAGTGTTGTGGAACCCTGCCACGGCCTCCTTCGACGAGGCATGGCAGAGGCTCGGCGTCGACGACGGCATGCTGGCAGTGGTCGGGGGCACTGGCGTGTTCGCCTTGTTCCTGACCCTGGGCTACGACTCGTTCTTCCTGACGCGCGCGGCCGCGAGCGTGCCGCGCGGCCGGCCGGTCTTTCCCGGGATCGGCAATGGCGTCACGCCGGAGGATGTTTTCAAGCAGTACGGCATGGTGCTGCGCAGCACCCGCCTGCTCGATCCCCTGACCCCGGTCGAGGAGTGGGTTCCCGGGAACTAGAGCTCGACGACAAGGCCGTCGTGCGCCGCCTCGAGCGCGATCTCGTCCTGGCGGCCGAGCAGCTCGGCGCTCATGTGGGTGATGATCGTGCGCCTGGCGCCGATGTCGGGCAGGCGCCGCACCAGGGTCGAGTAGTCGACGTGGTACCTGATCGCCTTGTCGAAGAAGTAGGCTTCGCAGATGAAGAGATCGGCGTCGCGCGCGGCGGGGATCAACTCGTCGACCCACTCGGTGTCGCCGGAGTAGGTGACAACCTTGCCTTCGACCTCGAGGCGCAAGGCGTAGGAGGGCGCCCCGCTGTAGTGCTTCATCAGGTAGGGCGTGACGGCGAGCCCGTTCAGCTCCGCCCGGCGATGCAGCTCGAGCTCGAGGATGTCCAGCCCGAACTTGCGCTCGATCGTGGTCGAGCCGGCGAACATCGCCTCCATGACGGTGGTCAATCGCTGTGAGAGGCCGGGTGGGCCGGCGATCAGCAAGGGCCTGGTTCGCCGGCTGACCAGCTGGGCGTCGAGCAGGAAGAAGGGAAGGCCGCCGAAATGATCGCCGTGCAGATGGCTGATCAGGATCAGCGCGACGTCGTTGGGATCGACCTGCCACCTGCGGATCGCCACCATCGACGTGGCGCCGCAGTCGATCAGCACGTTGCCCGGCGCGCCGCGCTCGAGGTGGAAGCAGGTGTTGAAGCGGCCGCCGCTGCCGAAGGCGTCTCCGCTGCCCAGGAACTGCAGCTTCACCACGTCAGCGCGCCGCATCGGTCGCCAGCAGATGCCGTGCGGCCTGGACGCGCACCTGACACGACGTCGATGCCCGTCGCGACCATGCTGTCGGTGACGGCGCTGCCCATCGCACCCTGGCCGAGCACGGCAACGACTCCCGGGTTCTCGACCATAGGCTTCTCCGCGGCGCTCGAGGACGACCCGATGAACCTTCGCCTCTCGGGAGCCTGTCCGCCCTAGGGCGCCTGCTCGAGGCTCGAGACCTCGTTGGTGAGGGTGGTGCGCCGCATGTCGCGCACCTCGCCGTAGTCGTAGCGGCGGGCACGGTGCATGGTGACGCGATTGTCCCACATCACCAGGTCGTGCGGCTTCCAGACATGGGCGTAGACGAACTGGCGCTGCGTGGCGTGCTCGGTGAGATCGCGCAGGAAGGCGCGCGCCTCCGGCACGGGCCAGCCTTCGATGCCGCCGGCGTGGCTCGCGAGATAGAGCGACAGGCGACCGGTCGTCGGATGCTTGCGCACCAGGCGCTGGCGCACCGGGGCCCATTTCACGCGCTCGGCCTCGGTGAAATCGGTGAAGCCGAGAATGCCGCGCGAAAAAATCTGGCTGTGCAGGCAGATCAGGTCGTGGACTTCGCGCTTGGTCGCTTCGTCCAGCGCATCGTAAGCCGCGCGCATGTCGGCGAACTCGGTATTGCCGCCGGTCGGCGGGATGTGACGCGCCGACAGCAGCGAGTACTTGGCCGGAATTTCCTTGAACGAGCTGTCGGAGTGCCAGAGCTGGTTGCCGAGCCCGAACAGGCGACGGCGGTCGTCGCGCGCCAGGATCCGGTTGTTCTTGTCGAGGTTGGAGATGTCGTTCAGGTCCATGCTGACCCGACGCTCCTCGGGCGTGGCGATGTCACCGGTGGCCAGTTCGAGCGGGCCCAGGCTGCGGCTGAACACCAGCTGCTGGTCGTCGCTGATCCTCTGGTCGTGGAATACCAGGACGCCGAACTCGTCCATGCCGGCATGGACCGCGGCGACCTCCTGCGGCGACAGCGGACGCGTGAGGTCGAGACCCGAGACGACGCCCGCGAAGAAGGCGCGGTTCACCGGGTCGATGGGTTGGATTTCGATGTTCATGGCAGGAAAGTTTACCGCGAACCCGGACGGGCGGCGAGAGCGGGTTGGCGGTTCGCGGTACCGCGCTGCGGTAAGCCTGCGGGGTCGTCCGATCAACGTCTTGAGCACCGTCGTCCCGAGCGGAGCCGCCCGAAGGGGCAGGGTATTCGCATGTGGCCGCGTCCTTTTTCATTCTCCTCCCTAGCGAAGCTGGGGAGGTGCCCTGTCATACAGGGCGGAGGGGTCATGAGCAGCGGGACTGGGGCCCATGACCCCTCCGCCCCCGATTACGGGGGCACCTCCCCAGCTTCGCTACGGAGGAGAATGAAAAGCGCACCCGTATGCGAATGCCCTGCCCTTGTGGGGGAGCGGAGAATGACAGGACGGCGGCGGGCTGCCGACCTATGCCGTCGGCAGCTTGTAGTCCTCGAAGTGCTTGCGCAGCGCGGTCTTGAGGATCTTTCCGGTGGCGCCGTGCGGGATGGCGTCGATGAACTGCACGTCGTCGGGCATCCACCACTTGGCGATCTTGCCTTCGAGGAACTTCAGCAGGTCGGCCTTGGTGACGTCGGCGCCGGGCCGGCGGACGACGATCAGCAGCGGCCGCTCGTCCCACTTGGGATGATGGACGCCGATCACCGCCGCCTCGGCGACGCCGGGGCAGCCCATCGCCGCGTTCTCCAGGTCGATCGAGCTGATCCATTCGCCGCCCGACTTGATGACGTCCTTGGAGCGGTCGGTGATGACGACCGAGCCGTCCGGCTCGATCTTGCAGACGTCACCGGTCTGGAACCAGTCGTCGGCGCCGAACTGGCTCCTGCCGTCGCCCTTCATGTAGCCCTTCACGATCCACGGGCCGCGCACCACCATGTTGCCCGACACGCTGCCGTCACTCGGCAGGTCCCGGCCGGCATCGTCGACGATCTTCATCTCGCAGCCGAACACCGGGCGGCCCTGCTTGGCGGTGAGCGCGAAGCGCTCGGCGTCCGGCAGGTCGCGCTCGCCCTTGTTGAACCGGGTCAGGGTGCCGAGCGGGCTCATCTCCGTCATGCCCCAGCCCTGCGCCACCTCGATGCCGTGCTCCTTCCAGAATCGCTCGATCATGGCGAGCGGAACGGCCGAGCCGCCGATCAGGGTGCGCTTGACCGACGACATCCTGAGCTTGTTCTGCGCGCAGTAGTCGAGCAGGGCGAGCCACACCGTCGGCACGCCGGCGCTCAGCGTCACCTGCTCCTTGTCGAGAAGCTCGTAGATGCTGGCGCCGTCGAGCTTGAAGCCGGGGAACACCAGCTTGGTGCCGCACATCGGGCCGGCATAGACCAGCCCCCAGGCGTTGGCGTGGAACATCGGCACCACCGGCAGGATGGTGGTGTCCGGCGTCATCGCCAGGACCGGCCCCGAGCACATCATCATGGAATGAATGACGGTCGAGCGGTGCGAGTAGAGCACGCCCTTGGGGTTGCCGGTCGTGCCCGAGGTGTAGCAGAGCGACGAGGCGGTGCGCTCGTCGAACACCGGCCATTTCACCGTACCCGGCTTGTCTGCGATCAGCTCCTCGTAGCACAGCAGGTTGGGAATCCTGGATGACGCCGGCATGTGCGCGCGGTCGGTCATGACCACGACGTGCTTCACCGTCTCGAGCTTGTCCCACACGCCCTCGACGATCGGCAGCAGGTTCAGGTCGACGCAGATGACTTTGTCCTCGGCGTGATTGGCGATGTAGGCGACGTGCTCGGGCGCGAGGCGCGGGTTGATCGTGTGCAGCACGGCACCGATGCCGGAGATGCCGAAATAGAGTTCGAAGTGGCGGTAGCTGTTCCAGGCAATGGTGCCGACCCGGTCGCCCAGCTTGATGCCGAGACTCTGCAGCGCCTCGGCGACCTGCTTCGCGCGCTTCGCGGCGTCCCGGTAGCCGTAGCGGTGGATCGGGCCCTCGACCGTGCGCGAGACGATCTCGACCTCCGGGTAGTAGGCAGCGGCGAAGTCGATGATCTGCGAGATCAGCAGCGGACGGTCTTGCATCAGGCCGAGCATGGCGTTTCCCTCGTTAGGCGTGCCGCTCGATATGCAGGCTTCGGAGGTCGGCGAGCGGCTTCAGGTCAGGTTCTAGACCGAGTCCTTGGCCGCCGGGAAGCGATACGCAGCCATCGTGAACGGTCAAAAGGTCGCCCAGCAGTCCCTCGCGCAGCGGATTGGCATTGGCGTCGACCTCCAGCATCCCCGGCCCGCGAACCGCCGCCAGCAGGTGCAAGGAGTGCAACAATCCGACCGCGCCGCCGAGATAGTGCGGGCAACAGGTGCGGCCTGCCGCCAGCGCGGCCCGTGCCACCGGCAGGCAGCCGGAATGACCGCCCCACTTGGCGACGTCGGGCTGAAGGATGCCGAACAGGCCCAAGTCGATCGCTGCCTGGAACTGACCGGCGCCACGCAGGTTCTCGCCGACCGCCAGCGGTGCGGGCGCCATGGCCGCGACCTGGGTCCATTCGGCGGTTGGCCGGTCGGCCATCAGAGGTTCCTCGATCCAGCCCAGATCGAATGTGGCAAGCCTGGGGACCAGCCGGCACGCTGTTGCGACATCCCAGGCCTGGTTGGCGTCGACCATCAAACGCTCGCCCTCGCGCAGGCCGTCGGCGACCAGCTGCAGGGTAGTGAGGTCGGTCTCCTCGCCGAAGCCGATCTTGAGCTTGAAGGCGCGGTGGCCGGCAGCCCGGGTGTGCGCGACGGTGTCGGCCGCGGCCCGGCCGGGATTGATACCGGATGCATAGACCCGCACCGGATCGTCGTCACGGCCGCCCAGGGCGCGCCACAAGGGCAGGCCGCGCTTGCGCGCCCGCAAGTCGTGGATGGCGAGATCGAGGCCTGCGGCAGCCGACGAGAAGCCCCCGGGATCGCCGCTCTGGATGCGCAGCACATGCAGGGCGCGCTCGATCTCCGCCCACAGTGCAACCGGATCGTCGAGCGGCTTGCCGAGCGCGCGCGGCGCCACCATCTCGGCGAGCAGCCGCGCGCGGTACTCGGCGCCGGCATTGGGGAAGTTGCACCATACCTCGCCCCAGCCGCGCGCGCCGTCGCTGTCCTCCGCGCGCACGAAGACAGCGGCGCGCTCCGTCATCGTGCCGAAGGAGGTGCGTACCGGCTCCTCGATGGGCACGCGAAACACATGAACGTCGACGCGCGCCAGAGTCGGTGCCTTCATGAATTCCCCTCGCACCGCGGGTCATAGGCCATCGGATGCTGCGCCATCGCGGTGCAGAGGGGTATGCCGAACGGAAGGCGGATTGGGAAGGCGATGCCGAGAACGAAAGGCAGGACCGTCGGCAAGAGAAGGTTGTGGCTGGAATCACCGACCAGGCTCATGAGCGGTTCTCGGGTGTGACGGCCAAACCGTCGAATGTTACGTCGACCCCTTGACGGACGAGCAGACCTCACCATCTCCAAAGCCAAGATCGCGGGACGGGTCCCTCTGGCGATGCTCTGCATCGCGATGTCGGACCGCATCGGGCATGCCCGGTGTTGGACCATCGTCGGACCCGGATATGCCTCCACAATGCAAAGTGAGGCCAGGAAATGTCTCGTCGTATCAGCAATCTTTTTCTCAACGTTGCCGAGCTGCAGGTCAGGATCGAGCGTGAGCAGAGCCGGGCGAGGCCCGACTGGATTGCGATCCTGCGCATGAAGCTGTTGCGTTTGCGGCTGAGGGATCGATTGCGGAACCTGTTGCAGACCTCCACGCGCCGGGCTCGAGGCACCCCGATGGCGACCGCCTGATCGGCGCCGAGCCCTTCAAGGAACCGAATCAACCTTCGCCGGTACAGCGCTGCCGGCGCTTCTCCTGCACTGACGCTCGGTGCCCAAGAGCATGGAACTCCTCACGGACATTCTCGCCAGCGACTTGCTGGGTGAGCCGGCTTGGCTGTGGCTAGCCTTCCTGGGCATCGTCGCCCTGTTGCTCGTCTTCGATCTCGGCATCCTCAACCGGCACGACCGCGAGCTGGGCGTCGTCGAGAGCCTGAAGCTCTCGGTGTTCTACATCATGGTGGCGCTGGCGTTCGGCGCCTGGGTATGGTGGTCGATGGGGGCGGGCTCGGCCATGGAGTATCTCACCGGCTACGCCATCGAGAAGGCGCTGTCGATCGACAACGTCTTCGTGATCTCGCTGATCTTCGGCTACTTCGCCATTCCCGCGAGGTTTCAGTATCGTGCCCTTCTGTGGGGCATCCTGGCGGTGCTGGTCCTGCGCGGCATCATGATCGCCGCCGGTGCGGCGCTGGTCGAGCGTTACGAATGGGTGCTCTACCTGTTCGGCGCCTTCCTGATCGGTACCGGAATCAAGATGCTGGTCATGGGCGAGAGCGAGCACGACGTGTCGAAGAATCCGGTGGTGCGCATCCTGTCGCGGCGCCTCAGGGTCTCGCCGGAGCTGCACGACGGACGGTTCTTCGTCCGCACACCAGATCCGAAGACCGGCCGGCCGCTGCTGTGCGCCACGCCGCTGTTCCTCGCCCTGGTCGTCATCAACATCGCCGACTTCGTCTTCGCCGTCGATTCGGTGCCGGCGATCTTTGCCGTCACCACAGACACCTACATCGTCTTCACGGCCAACATCATGGCGATCCTCGGCTTGCGTGCGCTATACTTTGCGCTCGCTGCCATGCTTCACCGCTTCGAGTACCTGAAGTACGCACTGGCGTTGGTGCTGGTGTTCATCGGCGCCAAGATCTTCTGGAACCAGATCGTCGGCAAGCTCGACCCTGCGATCTCGCTCGGCGTGACGGTGTCGCTCATCCTGGGGGGCGTCCTGGTTTCGCTGTGGAAGACGCGGCGGCCGGCGACGAACTGACTGGAAGCGGCCAGCGGCCGGCCGATCGTCCGAACCGGCGCCGGCTCGAGTCGGCGCATCGGGAGACGCCGTGATCCGCCAGTCGCCGGCGTGCGTACATGGTCGCTGAACAGGGGAGTTGCGATCAGTGGGCTGTCTGTGGCGTTCGTGGCTTGTAGTCGCGCTCTGCGTGACGATTGTCGGCCAGTACCCGGGAGCTGCACGCTCCCAGCCGACGAGCATCGGCAGCGAGCCGAGCGGTCCTCCGCCCAAGGACTGGACGTTCGATATCGGGCCGGGCGTCGTCATGGCGCCCTGGTTCGAAGGCAGTGCCTACTATCGCGTCCTGCCGGTTCCCAACCTCGATCTGCGCTTTCAGCGTGACAGGATCTTCATCTCGGCACGCGATGGTGTCGGCGCCACGGTGCTCGACCTCGACGGCTTCAAGGCCGGCCCGATCCTGCGCTATCGCTTTCCTCGCTACGAATGGGACGGTCCCGGGCTGTTCGGCACGGGCTTCGTGCCGTTCACGATCGAGGGCGGCGGCTTTCTGCGCTACGACCTGCCGTTCCTCGCCGCGAAGATCGAGTTGAGACGTGGCCTGGGCGGCAGCAACGGCCTGGTGTTCGATGCCCTCGTCGACGGCAAGATCAGGCTGAGCGACAGCGTGTTCCTGTCCGGCGGCCCGCGCCTCTCTGTCACCGACGCCACCTACAATCAGGCCTACTTCGGAATAAACGCCACGCAGTCGGCGGCCTCGGGCTATGCCCAGTATTATCCCGGCGCGGGGCTGCGCAGCGTCGGCGTCGGCGCCAGCGCGCTGTGGCGAGTAAACGACAGGCTGAGCGCGGTGGCCTTCGGCGCCTACAACTACCTGGCCGACACCGCCGCCAACTCGCCGCTGGTCAGCGGACCTGCCGGATCACGCAATCAACTCGTCCTGGGGGCCGCGTTCTCCTGGCGCTTTTCCTGGTGATGGCGGCTCATTCGGCGGCCTGCTGGTCGGCCAGCAGGTCGTAGGTCCGCTTCTGATACTGGATCATGTAGTCGGTGTAGGTGGTCGTCGGGTACTTCGGCGGCTTGTCCGGCCCGACGGTGGTCGGGACGGCGGCGACCGGCCAGTCGATGTTGCTGTCGCAGAAGAAGGCCAAGGCGTAGCGCTCGCCACCGCTGCGGTTGATGGCGCGATGCGGCGTTGCCAGGAAGAAGTCGTTGGTCCAGCGCTGCAGGAACTGCCCGCCGTTGACGACATAGGCATTTGGCAGGGCCGGCGCGTCGATCCACTTGCCGCTCTGGGTGCGGATGGAGAGACCGGGCACCTCGTTGGGGGCCAGCAACGTCAGGAAGCTCGTGTCGGTGTGCGGAGCGATACCGAACTCGTCGTCGACTGCCGCATCCTGGTGCGGATAGTGGGTCATCCGGAGCTTGTACTGGCAGTCGTGGAACGGGCCGTCGAACCAGGTCGCCGGCAGGCCGAGGGCGCGGGCGTAGAGCAGCACCAGCCTCATCACCAGCCGCTCCATCGTGTCGCAATAGCCCGCGACGCTCTCGCGGAAGCCCGGCAGGTCGGCCGGCCACTGGTTGACGCTGCGGAAGCGGCGGTCGATCCGCGCCTCGGGATGATCGGGCGGCAGGTCGCGGGCGATGAACAGCGCCTCGTTGAAGTTCGCCCGCGTCACCTTCTGCACGGTCGAGGTGCGCAACGTGTCGCCGCGCATCGGCAGGTAGCCGACATTGTGCCGGTCGATGCGGATTTCCATCTTCCGCTCGATCGGCTGGGCGTGAAATCGCGCCGCCTGACTGAACACGTCGCGAACCTGTTCCGGCGGCACGCCGTGATTGACGATGAAGTAGAAGCCGATCTCCGTCAGCGCGAAGCGCAGCTCGGCGGCCGCGGCCTCCATCGCTCCCGGCTGGCCCGCCAGATAGGGCCCGAGGTCGATGACGGGAATGGTCTCGGTCGTGCTCACGTGGTGGATCTCACTCCGCGGCTTGCAAGTCGGGGGCGTTCAGCACGTCGTAGTTCCGCTTCTGGTACCAGGCCATGTAGTCGGTGTACCAGGTCGTCGGGTACTTCGGCGGCTTGTCCGGACCGACGGTGGTCGGCACGGCGGCGACCGGCCAGTCGATGTTGCTGTCGCAGAAGAACGGGATGGCGTAGCGCTCGCCGCCGCTGCGGTTGATGGCCCGATGCGGCGTCGCCAGGAAGAAGTCGTTGGTCCAGCGCTGCAGGAACTGCCCGCCATTGACCACATAGGCGTCGGGGATCGCCGGCGCGTCGATCCAGGTGCCGGCCTGCGTGCGGATCGAGAGGCCGGGCACGTCGTTGGGCGCCAGCAAGGTGAGGAAGCTGGTGTCGGTGTGCGGGGCGAGGCCGAACTCGTCCTCGACCGGCCCCTCCTGGTGCGGGTAGTGGGTCATGCGCAGCGAGAACTGGCAGTCCTCGAAAGGGGCGTCGAAATAGGTCGCCGGCAGGTCGAGCGCGCGGGCGTAGACGCGCACCAGCTTCTTCACCAGCGCTTCCATCGTGTCGCAATAGTCGACGACGATCTCGCGAAAGCCCGGCAACTCGGCCGGCCAGCGATTGGCGCCGCGATAGCGCCGGTCGGCCAGCACGTCGGGATGATCGGCCGGCATCTCGCGCTTGACGAAGAACGCCTCGTTCAGGTTGGGCTTGGTGCCGGTCTGCACGGTCGAGGTGCGCAGCGTGTTGCCGCGCAGCGGCAGGTAGCCGGTGCCGTGCGGGTTGATCTTGTAGGCCAGCTTGCGTTCCAGGGGCAGCTCATGGACGCGCTTCACCTGGTCGAAGACGGCGCGAATCTTCTCGCGCGGGACGCCGTGATTGACGATGAAGTAGAAGCCGATCTCGGTCAGCGCGAAGCGCAGCTCCTTGGCTGTGCGGTCCAGCGCACCCGCCTCGCCGGCGAGATAGGGGCCGAGGTCGATGACGGGAATGGTCTCGGTGGCCATGGCGCCTCTCGATACTGTTACAGGGCAGAACGATACTGCCGGGGCCGGGCAGGGGTCCAGCCGCGTGCCGATACCGGAAGCGATGACTGCTCACGTCATCTTGCATGCCGTGGCCCGGTCTGGCAGGGCATTCGCATACGGAAATGGGTCCCTCGACTGCGCGACCAATGGCGCAAGCGCTCCGGTTCCGGGCGCGCGTCCAGGTCAGGTTGGTTGGGAAATCGAGATGCCAGGCGAGGAGCCAGTCGGCAGGGAGCTTTTCATGATCTTGGGGGTTCTGGCGCTCGCCGTGGCCGCGGCCTTCACGGGAGCCGCCTTCTACATAAGCGTCGCCGAGCAACCGGCGCGGCTGATGCTCGACGACCGGGCGATGTTGGTGCACTGGAAGCCCGCCTATGCACGCGGCTACGCCATGCAGGCGACCCTGGCGGTGCTGGGCTTTCTCCTCGGCATCGCCGCGTGGTGGACGACCAGCGATTCGATGTGGCTTGCCGGCGCCGTCGTGCTGGTCGCCAACTGGCCCTACACGCTGCTGGTCATCCTGCCGGTCAACAACCGGCTCAACGCCATCGACCCCGACGAGGCCGGGCCCGACAGCCGCGAGCTGATCGAGCGCTGGGGGCGGCTGCATGCCCGGCGGACGATGCTGGGCGCGATGGCCAGCATCCTGTTCTTCTGGGCGGCCTGTCAGCCGGTCGGCAACCTGTAGTCCTTGAAATCCTCGCGCAGCCTGGTCTTCAGGATCTTGCCGGTCGCGGTGTGCGGGATGGCGTCGACGAACTGCACGTCGTCGGGCAGCCACCATTTCGCGACCTTGCCGGCGAGGAACTCCAGCAGCTCATTCTTGTCGACCGTGGCGCCGGCCTTGCGATGCACGATCAGCAGCGGCCGCTCGTCCCATTTCGGATGGGCGATTCCGATCACGGCCGCCTCGGCGACGGCCGGATGGGCCATGGCGGCATTCTCGAGGTCGATCGAGCTGATCCATTCGCCGCCCGACTTGATGACGTCCTTGGAGCGGTCGGTGATCTGCATGTAGCCATCGGGATCGAGCGTGGCGACGTCGCCGGTCGGGAACCAGCCATTGTCCAGCACCTCGCCACCCTCGCCCTTGAAGTAGCCCGAGGTGATCCACGGCCCGCGCACCATCAGGTCGCCGAAGGCCTTGCCGTCGCGCGGCAGCTCCTTGCCGGAATCGTCGACGATCTTCATGTCGACGCCGAAAGGCGGGCGGCCCTGCTTGAGCCGCACCTCGAGCAGCTCGCTGGCCGGAAGTGCGGCGTGCCGGGCCTTGGGATGATTGACGGTGCCCAACGGGCTCATCTCGGTCATGCCCCAGGCGTGCAACACCTCGACGCCGAACTCCTTGTCGAATGCCTCGATCATGGCCGGCGGCGCGGCCGACCCGCCGATCACGGCGTACTTCAGGGTCGAGAGCTTGAGGTTGTTGGCGCGCATGTGGTTGAGCAGGGCGAGCCAGACTGTCGGCACGCCGGCGGTGAAGACGACGCCCTCCTTCTCGAACAGCTCGTACAGGCTGGCGCCGTCGAGCGCCGGTCCCGGGAACACCAGCTTGGCGCCGACCAGCGGGCCGCTGTAGGGCAGGCCCCAGGCGTTGACGTGAAACATCGGCACGACCGGCAGCACGACCGAGCGGGCCGACAGGCCCAGCGTGTCGGGCAGGGCGCTGCCATAGGCGTGCAACACGGTCGAGCGATGATGATAGAGCACGCCCTTGGGGTTGCCGGTCGTGCCCGAGGTGTAGCAGAGCGAGGAGGCGGTCCGTTCGTCGAACTCCGGCCATTCGTAGGTGCCGGCCCTGTCCTGCAGCAGCTCCTCGTAGACCAGCAGGTTGGGAATGTTGAGGCCGGCCGGCAGGTGGGCGCGGTCGGTCATGGCAACGACGTGGCGAACCGTCCCGAGTTGCGGCAGGAGCTTCTCGACCGCCGGCAACAGGTTCAGGTCGACGAACAGCAGGCGGTCCTCGGCATGGTTGACGATGTAGACGATCTGCTCGGGGAACAGCCGCGGATTGATGGTGTGGCAGACCGCGCCCATGCCGGAGATGCCATAGTAGAGCTCGAAATGTCGGTAGCCGTTCCACGCCAGGGTACCGATGCGATCGCCCGGCTGGATGCCGAGGGCGATCAGGGCCTCGGCGACCTGCCTGGCGCGCCTGTGGGCGTCCCGGTAGGTGTAGCGATGGATGTCGCCTTCGACGCGTCGCGAGACGATTTCCGTGTCGCCATGATTGAGGGCGGCATGCTCGATGATCTGTTGGATGAGCAGGGGACGGTCCTGCATGAGGCCGAGCATCGGGGCGTCTCTCCGGTCGTGTGTCGGGGCCTGTTCTGGCGGGAGCAGGCGGTTTGGCATAGGGTGATCCGGCATCCTTTGGGGGTAAACCGATGATGCGGTCAAGATGTGGGATAGCCCTGTCGGCGGGCGGACTGGTGCTCGCCTGGGCCGCGGCGGCCGCGGCGCGCACCGCCTACAATACCGAGAGCGGCGCGACACACTCGTTCCTCAAGCTGCTGACCGAGCGCCTGGAGTTCACGCTTGAACGGATTCCGGCACTGGGCAGCCACTTGATCGGGCTGCCGGGCCAGATCAGCGGTCGAACCGCCCTGTTTCTCGTCGGCATCGTCGTTGCGGGCCTGCTGGCGGAACTCCTGATTCGCCTGCTGCTCAGCCGGGCACGGCTGCGCGGCTTCGACCGGCTCGTCGGCAAGTCGCCCCTGCGCGCCTTCGGGAGGGCCCTTCTGCTCGACGTGCTGGCGCTGGTGGGGCTGGCGATTGCCGGACGGCTGGTGCTTCGCCAGATCGGCGATCCCGACAGCCTCGGCGTCAAGCTCGGCCAGCAGGTCTTCCAGGCGATGATCTACTGGCGAGCGTTCAACCTGGTGTTCCGGGCCTGGCTGCGGCCGAGCGCGCCGGAGGGCCGCATCGCCCCGGTCGACGACGCCGCGGCGCGCGGCCTGCTGATCGCCCTCAACTGGGTGATCGTCCTGCCCTTGCTGGGCAACTATGCCGTCCGCGCCCTCGAGCTGACGGGGGCCCCGCCCGAGGTGATCAGCGCGGCGGTGATCCTCTATGCGCCGTTGATCGCCGCCGGTCTCGTGTGGGTGGTCTGGCACTGGCACAGAGAGATGGCGGCGTGGCTTTCGGCCATGGTGCCGCCGAACAGGCTGGGCGTCCGGCTCAAGCGTGACGTCGCCGAACGCTGGTGGGTGTTCGGCCTGATCTTCTACACCATGATGGGCCTGGCCGCCGTCTACGCGGCGATCGCCGAGAACAACAGCGCAGCTCGCGGGCTGACCATCATCGAATCGGCGCTGATCGCCCTGCTGCTGTTCGAGACCTTGATGCATCGCATCACGCGCCACATCGTCTCGGAGCTTCCGATGGCCGGCGACGTGGTGGCCGACTGCCTGCGTCTGGTCGCCCGGCTCTTCGTCGTCATCCTGGTCGCCGAGGCCATGATGGTCCGGGTGCTGGGCGCCGCAACGCCCGAGCAGTGGCTGCCGCACGACCGCGGCGCCAAGATCGCGGCGATCACCGCCGTCGCCATCTATGCGCTGTGGCGGTTCATCAAGTACCGCATGGATTCCTACATCGCCGCCAACCCGCTGCCCTCGGCAGACGCGACCGGCGATGCCGAGGAGGATGTCAAGGTGGCGGCCTCGCGCCTGCGGACCCTGATGCCGCTGCTGCGCGCCATCTCCGGTTCCGTCATCCTGGTGGTCGGCGGCCTGCTGGTGCTGTCCGAGCTCGGCGTCAACATAACCCCGCTGATCGCCGGCGCCTCGGTGCTTGGCCTGGCGGTGTCGTTCGGCAGCCAGTCGCTGGTTCGCGACATCGTCTCGGGCGTGTTCTTTCTCGCCGAGGATTCTTTCCGCATCGGCGAGTACGTCGATTGCAGCAAGGTGAAGGGCACGGTCGAGGGCTTCAGCGTGCGCTCGCTGAAGCTGCGGCACCAGAACGGTCAGCTGCACATCGTGCCGTTCGGCCAGGTCGGCCACATCACCAACTTCAGCCGCGACTGGACCGTGGTGAAGTTCAACCTCGCCTTCGCGCCGGGCACCGACGTCGAGCTGCTGCGCAAGACGGTGAAGAAGCTCGGGACCGACATGCTCGAGGAGCCGGCCTTCAAGCCGATCATCATGCAGCCGCTCAAGATGCAGGGCGTGGTCGACATCAAGGACAGCCAGGTGATCGTGCGCTTCAAGTTCATGGCCAAGCCCAAGAACCCGAGCGTGATCCAGCGCACGGCCATCCGCCGCATGTACGACACCCTGCCCGGGCTCGGCATCCGCTTCGCCACGCCGACCATGGCGGCTTACCCCACGGCGATGATGCCTGCCGGCGTGCCGGCGGAAGTCGCGGCGCCGTCGGTACCTGCCCCATCCCCGGCAACGTCCGCCCCGCCCGCCCCGCCGAAAGCGCCGGAAGCCAAGGTTGCTGCGGAGTAGGGGTGCCCATTCCTCTCCCGTAATCGGGACGTAATCGGGGGAGGTGGCCCGCAGGGCCGGAGCCATAGGCGCCAACCTATCAGTTCTCCTCCCCAGCTTCGCTGGGGAGGTGTCCGCGTCATCGCGGACGGAGGGGTCATGAGCCACGAGTCTCGGGCCCATGACCCCTCCGTCGCCGTAAGACGGCGACACCTCCCCAGCGAAGCTGGGGAGGAGAACTGATAGGTTGGCGCCTATGGGGTGGCCAAGACCCGCATGGCGCCTTCTCGTCGCGCGGGGCTAAGATGCGCCGTCCTCACATCAGGGAGAAGCAATCTTGGAAAAGCGCAAGCTCGGCAAATCGGGCCTCGAGTTCGCCCCGATCGCCTTCGGTGGCAACGTGTTCGGCTGGACGGCCAACGAGGCGACCTCGCACAAGCTGCTCGACGCCTTCGTCGATGCCGGGTTCACCTTCATCGACACGGCCGATGTCTATTCGCGCTGGGCGCCCGGCCACAAGGGCGGCGAGTCGGAGACGGTGATCGGCAGCTGGCTGAAGAACGACCCGAAGAAGCGCGACAAGGTGCTGATCGCCACCAAGTGCGGCATGGAGATGCCGAATGTCGGCCAGGGCCTGTCGCGCAAGCACATCATCGGCTCGGTCGACGCCTCGCTGAAGCGGATGAACACCGACTACATCGATCTCTTTCAGTCGCATCGCGACGACAAGGACACGCCGATCGAGGAGACGCTGTCGACCTACGGCGAGCTGATCAAGGCGGGCAAGCTGCGCGCCATCGGCGCCTCCAACTACGACGCGCCGCGGCTCGCCGAGGCGGCCAAGGTCGCCAAGGACAAGGGCCTGCCGCGCTACGAGAGCCTGCAGCCGCATTACAACCTCGTCGAGCGACCGCTGTTCGAGGATGCGCTGGAGCAGGAGTGCCTGAAGCAGGAGATCGGCGTCATCCCCTACTGGTCGCTGGCCAGCGGGTTCCTGACCGGCAAGTACCGCTCGGAGGCCGACCTGGGCAAGAGCCCGCGCGGTCCGGGCGGCGTGAAGAAGTACCTGAACGACAAGGGCTACAAGGTGCTCGCGGCGCTCGATGCGGCGGCCAAGAAGCACAACACCAGCAACACCAGCGTGGCGCTGGCCTGGCTGATGCAGCGCAAGGCGGTCACCGCGCCGATCGTCAGCGCCACCAGCCTCGAGCAGCTCAAGGATCTGCTGGCGGCGCCGGCGGTCAAGCTCGACGCCGACTCGGTGGCTGCCCTCGACAAGGCGAGCGCCTGACGGCGCGTCGTTCCGTCCACCGATGACAGGCGGGTCGGGTCGGAGAAAGGGTGATAGAGTTAGCCATGCTCATCTTTCGCCAGCTCTTCGACCCGACGTCGTCGACCTACACCTACCTCCTCGGCTGCAGCGCCACCCGCGAGGCGCTGCTCATCGACCCCGTCTTCGAGCAGGTGCGCCGCGATGCCGCCCTGATCACCGAGCTGGGACTGACGCTCTCCTGGACGATCGAGACCCATGTCCACGCCGATCACATCACCGGTGCATGGCTTCTGAAGCAGAAGCTCGGCAGCAGCATCGCGCTGGCGGCGGCAGCGGGCGCTACCGGGGCGGACAGGCTGCTGGCCGACGGTGACCGGGTCGAGTTCGGCCGGCGCGCGCTGGAAGTGCGGGCGACGCCGGGCCACACCTCGGGCTGCCTGACCTACGTGCTCGACGACGAGAGCATGGCCTTCACCGGTGACTGCCTTCTGATCCGCGGCTCGGGCCGCACCGACTTCCAGCAGGGCGATCCGCGCCAGCTCTACCGCGCGGTGCGCTCGCGCATCTTCTCCCTGCCGGAGGGATGCCTGCTCTACCCGGCGCACGACTACCGCGGCTTGACCGTCACCAGCGTGGCCGAGGAGAAGCGCTTCAACCCGCGCCTCGGCGGCGAGGTCGGCGAGGGCGACTATGTCGGCTACATGAAGAACCTCGACCTGCCGCATCCCAAGAAGATCGACGAGGCGGTGCCGGCGAACCTGCGCTGCGGCCAGCCGGGCAACGACATGGAGGTGCCGCCCGATCCGCACTGGGCGCCGCTGCGCTTCACCTTCGGCGGCGTCTGGGAGGTCGAGCCGCACTGGCTGGAGGAGCACCTGGCCAGCGTGCAGGTGCTCGATGTCCGCGAGCCGGCGGAGTTCAGCGGGCCGCTCGGCCGGATTCGCGGCGCGACCCTGATCCCGCTGGGCGAGCTCGCCCAGCGCGCCGCCGAGCTGCCCAAGGGCAAGCCCATCGTCACGGTGTGCCGGGCCGGCAGCAGATCGGCCCACGCCACGGCGATCCTGACCAAGGCCGGGTACGCCGAGGTTGCCAACCTGCCGGGCGGCATGCTGCGATGGCGGGCGGAAGGGCGCAGCGTGGACGGGGGGGCGCATTAGCGTTCAGGGTGGGTGATGGACGTTCGCGCCTGGCTGGACGGCCTGGGCCTGGGTCAGTATGCCGAGGCGTTCGAGGCCAACCACATCGATGGCTCGATGCTGGCAGGCCTGACGGCAGACGACCTGCGCGAGCTCGGCGTGACCTCGCTCGGCCATCGCAAGCGCCTTCTCGAGGCGGCAACCACCGTCAAGGCTGACGACGACGAAGCGGCCGCTGCCGCGACACCCGAGCGGCGCCAGGTCGCCATCCTGTTCGCCGACCTCTGTGGCTTCACCACGCTGTCGACCTCGGTCGATGCGGAGGAGCTGCGCCGCATCGCCGGGCGCTTCCTGGCGCGCGCCGACGAGATCGTGGTGGCGCGCGGCGGCACGGTCGACAAGCACATCGGCGATGCGACGATGGCGATTTTCGGAGCACCGATCGCCCACGAGGACGACGCGCTGCGCGCCGTCGCCGCGGCCGACGACCTGCAGCGCGCCATGGCGGACCTGTCGGCCGAGCTGGGACGCGAGCTCGCCACCCATGTCGGCATCGCGCTGGGCGACGTCGTCGCCGGCGAGGTCGGCGGCGAGCTGCGCAGCGACTACACCGTCGTCGGCGAGGCGGTGAACCTGGCGGCGCGTCTGGTCGGCGAGGCCGGACCCGGCGAGACGATGATGAGCGAGGCCGTGTGGCGGCTCGTCGCCAGCGGCGTGCGCGGCACCGCGATGGGCGAACGATCCCTGAAGGGTATCGCCCGGCCGCAGCGCTTCTGGCGACTCGATGGCCTGGGCGAAAGCGCGGTGTCCACGCGCCTGCCCTTCGTCGGTCGCGAGGTCGAGTTGGCACAGGCAACCGCCGTGCTGGCGACGGCGCAGCCCGGCGCCCTGCTTCATCTGCGCGGCGAGGCCGGTATCGGCAAGAGCCGGATGCTCGCCGAGATCCTGGCCGCCGCGTCTGGCCAGGGATTCACGCCGATCACGGCGCATGCCGTGGATTTCGGCACCGCCCGCCGGCAGATGCCTCTGCGGGTCCTGGCCGAGGCATTGATCGGCCGCCTGCCGGGGTGGATCGACGACCAGGCGGTCGATGCACGCCTGCGCGCCGCGGTGCACGATGTCGTCGAACGGCCGATGCCGCCCGACCTCGCCGCGGCATACCGTGCGATGGAGGACAGCCGGCGCACAGCGGCGCGGGCCGAAGCGGTCGCCGAGCTGACGGCGATCACCGCAGGCACGACCCCGCTGGTCATCGTCATCGAGGACCTGCATTGGGCGGACGACACGTTGCGCGCCTTCGTGCGCCTGGTGGCGGGGCGAGCCGCCACCAGCCGCCTGGTCGTCGTCACGACGTCGCGGCCCGAGGGCGATCCGATCGATGCCGCCTTTCGCCGCGAGCTGGCCGGCGTCTCGATCGTCGTCCTGGAGCTGGGCCCGTTGCAGGGCGCGGCGATGCAGGCCCTCGCCCGTGCCGCGGCCAGCAAGGTCGATCAGGCCGTCATCGCGAGCTTCATCAGCCGCTCGGGCGGCAACCCGCTGTTCCTCGAGCAGCTTGCCCTCAGCATGGCCGAGGCGCAGACCGCCGAGCTGCCGGGATCCATACGCGGGCTGGTGCAAGCCCGCCTCGATCGGCTGGCGCGCGCCGACCGCGCCGCGCTGCAGGCCGCTTCGGTCTACGGCCAGCGGGTGCCGCTCGCCGCGTTGCGTGCCGTGGCCGGCAGCGACGCCTACGATCCGCGGGCACTGATCGAAGCCGGCCTGCTGATCGATCACGGCGGCGGCATGCTGGTCTTCGGGCATGCCCTGATCCAGGAGGGGACCTACGCATCGCTGCTGCGCGAGACGGCACGCCAGCTGCACCGTCGCGCCGCCGACTGGCTGGGCGAAGGCGAGCCCGAGCTGCGTGCCCAGCACCTCGACCGGGCGGGGGATCCGGCCGCCGCCGATGCCTATCGGCTCGCCGCCGAGGCCCTGCGACGCTCCGGCCGGCTGTCGCTGGCACTGGAGCGCGCCGAACGAGGCCGGGAGCTCGCGGCATCGGACTCGCAGGTCGTTGCCCTGTCGCTGCTGGCCGGCCATCTGCGTCTCGATCTCGGCTCGCCGCGCGACGCGCGCGATCGATTCGCGGCCGCGCTCGCCAAGGCCGCCGACACGGCCGAACGGGGCGAGGCGGAGCTCGGCATGGCAGCGGCACTGCGCATCACCGACGATCTCGCCGGCGCCGAGCAGGCACTCGATCGCGCCCAGGCGATCGCCGAGGCGGCCGAGCTCACCGAGCTGGCCTCGCGCTGCCATCACCTGCGGGGCAACCTGCTCTTCCCGCGCGGCCGGGTCGACGAGTGCATGGCCGAGCATCGCAAGGCGCTGGCGCTGGCGGAGCGCGCCCAGTCGCCCGAGCTGGTGGCGCGCGCCATGGGCGGGCTCGCCGACGCCCACTACGCCCAGGGCCGCATGCGCTCGGCCAGCGAGGCGCTCGCCCGCTGCATCGATGCGGCGCGTCGTGCCGGCGCCGGGGCGGTCGAGATCGCCAACCGTCCGATGGCTGCCATCGCCGAGTGCCACATGCTCGACCTCGTGACGGTGCGTGAGTCCGGCGAGACGGCACTCGAGCTGGCGCGCCAGGCGCAAAATCGCCGCGCCGAGCTGATCTCGCTGCACGGGCTCATCATCGGGGCGATCGAATCCGAGGATGCCGGGCGCGGATTGCCCTTTGTCGAGCGCGCCAACCAGATCGTCGAGGAGCTGGAAGCCTGGCGTTTCTGGAGCGAGAATCAGATATTCGGTGCGCAGCTCCATGTCGCGGCCGGCAATCGCCCGAGAGCGATGGAGATCGCCCGCGAGGCCGTCGATCACGTGAGGAAGCATGCCCTGAACTTCATGGGGGCCACCGTTCTCGGCATCGGTGCCAGCATCACCGGCGATCTGGCGGAACGCGGCGCCTGGCTGGCCGAGGGCGAGAAGCTGCTCGGGGTCCCGACCCTGGGCCACAACCATCTCTTCTTTCGCAGCTTCGCCATCGAGGCCTGCCTGACCGCCAGGCTTTCGGACGAGGCGCGCCGTCACGCGGCCGAGCTCGCCCGCTTCACGGCAGGCGAGCCGATGCCCTTCACCGACCTGGTCGCGGAGCGGGCCGGCCTGCTGGCAGACGCGATCGACGGCAGGCTGACCGCCGAAGGCCGCGCCCGGCTGGGCGAGCTCGCGGCGCGCGCCGATCGCGCGGGTTACCGGCGTGTCGCCCGACCGATGAAGGACTTCCTGGCGGCGTGAGCGGGATTCACCAGCGCGCGGTGGCGCGGGCGCCGGGGGCGATTTCGGCCTCGGCCGGCGCCTGGACCTTCTGCATGTGCTCGTAGCGCTGGGCGGCGAACCACAGCGCGTAGTCGCCGAACTTGATCGGCGGGTACTTGGCCGGGCCGCAGGTCGGCAGGCACTCGATCACGGTGTCGTGGTCGGGATCGCAGAAGAACGGCACGGCGTAGCGCAGCTGGCCCGAGACGTTGCGCACGCGATGCGGCGTCGACAGGAAGCGCTCGTTGGTCCAGCGATGCAGGATGTCGCCGCCGTTGACCACGAAGGCGTCCTCGACGCCCGGCGCATCCATCCAGCGCCCATCGGGCAGCTGGATCGACAGGCCCTGCACCTTGTTGGGCGGCAGCAGCGTCATGAACCCGGAATCGGTATGGGGTACCAGGCTGGCGACCGAGTCGTCGGCGCCGTCGATCACCGGGTAACGCGACATGCGCAGGATCATGTGCGGCGTGGAAAAGCAGGAATCGAAGTGACCTTCCGGCAGATCGAGCGCCAGCGCGTAGAGCCTGACCAGCTTGCGGCACAGCGCCTCGAGCGTGCCCATGTAGGCCAGCATGTTGCTACGGAAGCCCGGCAGGTCGCTCTCCTGCGGCCACTTGTTCAGGGCGTGGAAGCGGCGGTTGCTCAGCACGTCGGGATCGTCGGCGCCGCGCTCGCGGCGCAGGAAGAAGGCCTCGTTCTGGCTCGGCTTCTTGCCCTGGGCGGCGGCGTTGGGCGGCGGCGTGCGGGCGATCGGCATGTAGCCGATGTTGTGCTCGTCGACCTTGAGCGCGAGCTTGCGCTCGATCGGCTGGGCGTGAAAGCGCGCCGCCTCGGCATAGGCCGTGTCGATCATCGCCTGCGGCACGCCATGGCCGCGCAGGTAGTAGAAGCCGACATTCTCGAAGGCGAAGCGCAGCTCGGCAGCGGTGCGCTGGGCGGCACCCGGCACGCCGTCCAGGTAGGGCGCGACATCGATCAACGGGATCTCGCCGCCGACCATCGAATGCTGCATCGTTGGACCTCCGCTTCACGCCTACTCTATCACGGCGATGCGGCCGCCTGAATTCGCGACTTCTACGGGCTGCCCTGCGCGAACTGCCGGCGGAAGGTCCACAGCGCGATGAACGAGATCGCCGCGGCGGCCATCAGCATGAAGGCCGGGCTCAGATCGATGTCGGTCCGCTCGACCAGCCAGGCCGCGGCAAGGGGCGTCATTCCGCCCAGCAGGCCGTTGGGGATGTTGTAGCCCAGCGCAATCGCCGTGCAGCGCACCGACGGCGGCGTCGCCTCGACCATGAAGGCAGGCGTCAAGGCCGAGACGGAGCCGACCAGGATCACGAGCGCGATCTGGCCCATGGCGATCGGCAGCGTTGCGTCGTGGTGCAGGAGCAGGAAGAAGGGAACCGAGGTCACGAAGGCGGCGGCCATCGCTATCAGCATGACAGGTGCGCAGCCACCGATGCGGTCGCTCAGCCAGCCCGCCGCCAGCGCGACCGGGATCATGGCTACCATGCTCGCGGTATTGATCGTCAAGGCGCGGGCTGGGTCGACACCGTCGACGCTTTGCAGCCAGCTGACGATGTAGAGAAACACCAGGTAGAAGCCGACAGCGAGAAAGGTCGTGGCGCCGGCGAGGCGAATGACCAGGCGGAGGTGATGGCGCAGCGTCTCGGCCAGCGGCAGCCCGGTTGACATGGCGGCGGTCTCCGCGACGCCGGAGGATTTGCGCCGCAACAGGTAGCCGGCCATGGCGACCACGAACCCGAACAGGAATGGCAACCGCCACCCCCAGCTGTCGAGCGCGTCGGGTGAAAGCAGCGCGGCGAGTGCGGCACCGGTCGCCGAACCCGCCAGGACACCCAGCATGCCGCCGCTGCTGGCGATCGCCGAAACGAAGCCGCGTCGCCCCGGAGGAGCATGCTCGACCAGATAGGTGAAGGACGTCGTCCATTCGCCGCCGACCGACAGGCCCTGGATCATGCGCAGGAGCGTCAGCAGCACGGGGGCGGCTTCGCCCAGGGTGTGGAAGCCCGGCAGCAGGCCGACCAGGAGCGTCGGCGCGGCCATGGCGGTGATCGAGAAGACGAGCGCCCGCTGGCGGCCGTAGCGATCGCCGATGTGGCCGATCAGCACGCCGCCCAGCGGCCGCACGACATAGCCGACCGCGAAGATGCCGAACGCGGCCAGAACCTGCGCCACGGCATCGGCCTGCGGGAAGAACGCGCGGCCGATCTGGACGGCGAAGTAGCCGTAGATGGCGAAGTCGTACCATTCCAGCAGGTTGCCGATGCTGCCGGCGACGATGATGCGCACTCCGGGTCGGCTACTGGTCACGCAAAGGCTTCGTGGAAAGGATCGTCGCCGATACCATCATGGCAGCATCGAATCGAGCATCGCGAAGCGGTTCTGCTGCTCGCTGAAGATCACGCGAAACAGCTGGCGGAACAGCCGCTCGATCCGGGGATCGGTGGGACTCGCGGCCTGGGTCCACGCGGTCGTGTAGGACAGCATGCGATCGTTGCGGCAGTAGATCGCGTAGACGTAGAACCGGCCGGGTTGCTGCGGGCGATGTCGGATCTGCGCGCCGGCGCAGACCGGATCGGCATTGAGGTCGTTGGCCGGGTCGAAGATCAGCACGAGCCGATAGTTGGGCCGGGGCGGCGGCGATGGCTCGGCGTAGGTGAAGGTGAGCGCCGGCCGTGGCTTGGCCGCCTGCATCATCGGCAGCAGGTCGCGCGCCACCACGGCCGGATCGATTCCCGGGAAGGGATTGCCGTCGAGCACCACCTGAAACGGCTTGCCGTCGGTCGCCGCCCAGAACTCGCGGAAGTCGTATTGCGGCGCGAGGTACGAGCCGCCGATGGTCGCGGCAAGGGCTGCAATCGATCCGACGAGCAATGCCGGGAAGGCGACGGCAAGTCCGCGCAAGAGCCGCATGGGAACCTCGTCAAGTTGGGGTCAGGGCAGTATCGGCCCTTCGACACGACACGCGCCATCACGTTGCGTTGAAACATGCGGCAACGATCCGAAACACCGGGCAATGAATTGTCATTTCACGGCGCGCCCGCGAGCCGACATCGTCGCCGCCATGTCGGGACCATGCATCCTGTTCGCCGTGTTCGCCATGACGATGGCGAACGCGACCGTGTTCGCGACCGTCGGCCCGCTCGGTCGTGGCATCGGGTTGAGCGAGCTTCAGGTCGGCACGATCTTCGTCTCCTCGGCGGTGCTGTTTCTCCTCACCTCGGCGCGCTGGGGCGTCATGGCCGATCGATGGGGCAGGCGACCCGTCATCGTCGCCGGCCTGGCCGCCACCGCGGTCTCCCTCTTCCTGTTTGCCGGCATCGCCCATAACGGGAGCACCCCTTCCGGTGTGCTGCCGGCCTTCATCGCGCTTCTCGGGGCGCGCGCCGTCTATGGCCTGCTCGCCGCCGGAACGCAGCCTGCCGCGCTCGCCGCCATCGCCGACGTCACCACGGTGGAGACCCGCTCGGCGGGCGCCGCACGGATCGGCGCGGCGATCGGCCTGGGCAGCGTCGCCGGCCCGCTCTCGGTCGCAGGGCTCGTCGATCTCGGCGTCGCGGCACCGCTCGTCGCGGGCGGGCTCCTGTCGTCGCTGGCGGCCATCCTGCTGCTCGCCGGCACGCCCGAGAAGCCGCGCGCGCCGGCGGGCGGGTCGCGACCCGGTACAAATCCCTCGTCACGCCTCCGCCCGTTCCTCGCCGTGGCGTTCGCGATGCATTTCGCCTTTGCCGCCCTGCAGGCGACCAACGCGTTCTACATCCAGGACCGTCTCGGCATCGACACGATGCACGCGATGCGCCTGGCCGGGCTGGTATCAGCAGCCTTTGCCGCCAGCTCGTTCGTCGTCCAGGCGCTTGTCATCGCGCGGCTCGGCCTGTCACCGCGCCGCCTGCTCAGCCTCGGCCTCGCCCTCTGCCTGGTCGGCCCGGTCGTGTGCCTGCTGGCGCCGGGCGACGAGACGCTTCTGGCGGGGTTCAGCGTGCTGGGCATCGGGTTCGGCTTCGCTCAGCCCGGCCTGATGGCAGGCGCGTCAGTCGCTGCCGGCGATCGGCAGGCCGAGGCCGCCGGCCTCCTGCAGGCGGCCATGTCGGCGGCCTGGATCGCGGGCGCCCTCACCGGCACCGCGATCTACGGCCTGGCCATCGCCGGCCCTCTGGTGCTGGCGGCGCTGGCGATCCTGGGGGCGCTGGCGCTCACCGTGCGCGCTCGCGGCGAGGGCCGGGCGAGCGAGCCAGATTCCAGGTCCATCGGCCCCACCCGTTTGCTATGACGTGTGCGACATCCCTGGAGGAAACCGCATGGCATCGCCGCTCTTCGACCTCACCGGCAAGGTCGCCGTCGTCACCGGCTCGAGCAAGGGCATCGGCAAGTCGATCGCGCTGCATCTCGCGCTGCAGGGCGCCAGGGTCGTGGTGTCGAGCCGCAAGGCGCCGGCTTGCGAGGAGGCCGCCGCGGAAATCCGCAAGGCCGGCGGCGACGCCACCGTCATCCCGTGCAACATCTCGCACAAGGCGCAGTGCGAGAACCTGATCGCCGAGACCCGACGCCAGCTCGGGCCGGTCGATGTGCTGGTCTGCAACGCCGCGACCAACCCGTACTACGGGCCGACCGAGAAGATGCCGGACGAGGTCTTCACGAAGATCATGCAGAACAACATCCTGTCGAACATCTGGCTGATCAATCTCTGCCTGCCCGACATGCGCGCCAAGAAGGACGGCTCGGTCATCATCGTGTCGTCGATCGGCGGCGTGCGGGCCAGCACGGTGATCGGTGCCTACTGCATCTCCAAGGCGGCCGACATGCAGCTCGCCCGCAACCTCGCCGCCGAGCTCGGGCCCGACAACATCCGCGTCAACACGATCGCGCCCGGCCTGGTGCGCACCGACTTCGCCAAGGCGCTGTGGGACGATCCCGAGTATCTCGAGAAGCGTCTGGTGACCGCGCCGCTGCGCCGCATCGGCGAGCCCGACGATATCGGAGGCATTGCCGTCATGCTGGCCGGCAAGGCCGGCGCTTTCATCACCGGCCAGACGATCATCGCCGATGCCGGCGTGACGATCGGAGGCTGACATCAGGGGAGGGGTACCATGAAGTCGACTGGCTCGGGGTCGATTGGGCGTATCTGGTCCAGCGTTCTCGCTGTGCTGCTCGCGCTGCCGGCGGCAGCGCAGACCTATCCGACGAAGCCCATTCGCATCGTCGCCCCGTTCCCGCCCGGCGGCGTCGCCGACGTGCTGGCGCGGGCGCTGGCGCCGGAGCTGCAGGCCGCGCTCGGTCAGCAGGTGATCGTCGACAACAAGCCCGGCGCCGGCGGCAATCTCGGCGCCGACATCGTCGCCAAGGCCGAGCCCGACGGCCATACGCTGCTGCTCGCCTCGGCCGGCATCCTGACGATCAACCAGTTCCTCTATTCGAAGATGCCCTTCGACCCGGCGACCGCCTTCGCGCCGATCACCGTGGTCGGCGACATGCCCAACATCGTCGTCGTCCATCCGCGCACCGGCGTCACGACGTTGCAGGGCCTGGTCGACAAGGCCAAGGCCGAGCCCGGCAAGCTCGATTTCGGCTCGGCGGGCAACGGCACGACGACCCATCTCGCCATCGTGCTGCTCGAGCAGGCGGCCGGGATCAAGCTCGCGCACGTGCCCTACAAGGGCGCGGCGCCGGCCGTCCAGGACCTCGTGGCGGGCCAGATCGACGGCCTGGTCGACAACCCGCCGCTGGTGCTGGGCCACATCCGCAGCGGCGCCATCCGCGCGCTGGCCTGGGCGGCGCCTCGGCGCATGGCGATCCTGCCCGACGTGCCGACGGCGTCGGAGGCCGGCCTGCCGGGCTTCGAGGCCTCGTCCTGGTTCGCCCTGATCGCGCCTGCCGGCACGCCGCGAGAGGTCGTCGCCCGGCTGAACGCCGAGGCGGCGAGAATCCTGCGCGATCCCAAGCTGGTCGAGACCTTCGCCGGACGCGGCGTGCGCCTGGTCGGCAACCCGGTCGAGGAGTTCACCGCCTTCATCCCGCGCGAGCGGGCGCGCTGGAGCGAGATCGTGAAGGCCTCCGGCGTGAAGATGGAGTAGCCATGAGCCTCTATCAGGTGCAGAAGCTGATCTATCAGCTCAATCGCGATCCGCGCACGCGCGAGCGCTACGCCGCCGAGCGCGACGCCGTGTTGGCCGAGCACGAGCTCACCGACGAGGAGCGGCGGGCGCTGATCGAGCCCGACATCGGCCTGCTCTACGTGCTGGGCGTCAACGGCCAGCTGCTCATGCACTTCGCCGCCCTGCACAAGATCGAATGGAACGCCTATCTCGAGGCCATGCGCCAGGGGCTGGTGCGGCACGGGCCGGTGCGCGAGGGCGTCTATGCCGCGACCGGCTACGAGGGCGTCGAGGCGCACGACGCGCGCCTCAAGCGCGAACGGGAGATCCACTGATGCCTCTGGTCTATTGCGGCGCCTGCAGCCACGCGCCGGGAATCACGGCCCGCGCCGAGCGGGCCGACACGCAGAGCCGCCAGGCGCTGGAGAGCGCCTTCCGCCGCATGGGCGACGACATCCGCGCGACGCGGCCCGACGCGCTGATCGTCGTGGCCGCCGAGCACTTCGCCAACTTCTTCATGAACAACATGCCGGCCTTCGCCATGGGGATGGCCGATTCCTACGAGGGGCCGATCGAGGACGAGGCCTTCCTGCGCATCGCGCGCCGGCGCGTGCCGGGCAACAAGGCGCTGTCGCGCAAGCTGATCGAAGGCGTGCTGCAGACGGTCGACGTGGCCTATGCCGAGGAATGGAAGTTCGACCACGGCATCTCCGTGCCGCTGCACTTCCTGACGCCGAGCTACGACCTGCCGATCGTGCCGGCCAACATCAACTGCCAGGGCCCGCCGCTCACGCCGCTGAAGCGCGCCTGGGCGTTCGGCGAGGCGCTGCGCGCGGCGGCCGACGCCGTGCCCGAGCGGCTGGCGCTGGTCGCCACCGGCGGCATCTCGCATTGGCCGGCGACGCCCGATTCGGGAAAGATCAACGAGGCCTGGGATCGCGAGTTCCTGGCGCGCTGGGCGGCCAACGACCGCGCGGCGCTGACCTCGTACAGCGACGCCGAGATCTATCGCGACGGCGGGCAGGGCGGCTTCGAGATCCGCACCTTCGTCGCCGCGGCCGCCGCCGCCAGGGGCGGCAAGGGCACGATCGAGTTCTGCGAGCCGATCCCGATCTTCGCCGTGAGCTGCACCATCGCGCGCCTGCAGATCGCGGCGTGACGGCTCGGCGCTGGCGGCGCGCCACTGCAGTGGCGCTCGCTTTTCAGTTCTCCTCCCCAGCTTCGCTGGGGAGGCGTCCGCGTCATCGCTGACGGAGGGGTCATGAGCCACGAGTCTCGGGAGCATGGCCCCTCCGTCGCCTAGGCATTTTGGCCGCGGAGCGGCCAAAAGCCTCTTGCCCTCCCTGCGCGCAGCGCGGGGAGGTGCCCCCGCAGGGGGCGGAGGGGTCGAGAGCAACGCGCGCTTTGCCCGCTCATCATAGTGACGACACTGATCGGCGACTCGTCCCGAGACCCTCGGCTCATGACCCCTCCGCCCCCTGCGGGGGCACCTCCCCGCGCTGTACGCAGGGAGGACGACATGATGCGTTCATCGGCAGCGTAACGAAGCGCGTATCGCTCTCAATCCTTCTTCCGGAACGTCACCACGAGCACGTCGCGGTATGCCGGCTGGGCGGGGTTTTCCGGCTCGACTGGGGTCACGCCGTGGTAGCAGCGCGCATCGTCGACCAGGGCGGCGTCGAGCGGGTCGGTCAGGGTAAAGCTGCCGAGCGTGCGCTTGTCTAGATCGTGCACCGTCGTCGTGCCGCTCATGATGTTGCGGCGGTTGATCAGCAGCACAAGCACGTAGTCGACGCCGTCGCGGTGCATGCCCTCGGGTGTCGGCTTGCCGTGCTCGCCTGTCCGCGCCTCGATGCGGAACTGGTGAATCTCGATGTGCCAGCGCGCCGTCTCGGGCGCCAGGCGGCCGAACAGGGCGCGGCAGTACTCGAGGATGGTGCGCATCGACGGCCCGTTGCCGATCTCGTCGGTGACCGGCTTGAACCAGCGCTCGATGCCGCCGTTCAGATGGTTGTAGTCGAGCGTCTGGTAGTGCGGCTGGTGGCGCCCGCGGACGATGCCGCCCTGCCTGCCGGCCTCGTAGACGGCGAAGCGGCGCCGGCGATAGCGGCCACCGTCGGCCATGTAGGTGTCGACCTCGAGATCGTTCCAGCTGTCGGCGAAGGCGGCCCAGTCGGCCAGGGTGCCGAAGCGCGACAGGGCGTTGCGCATGTCGGAGGCTTCGACGAAGGCATATCCTGCGCGGGCCACCGCGCTGCGGATGCCCGTGGCGTTCTGCACGCCGGTCCCGATCTCGCTCATGAAAAGAACTGTAACATTGGCGAGGCGCGATTGTTCATCCGGCGACCATGAAGGATTCTAGGGGGCGCTGACGCGTGGTCCCCGCCGTTCGCCGAACGGCACGCCAGTGGACCTGCGGCGGCCCGGCGCGCCACAATCGGCGCGCCGTCGCGGCCTTTGCCGCGACAGGGGATTGGAACCTGCCACTGGGGGACGTCATGCCGTTTGCCACGACCGACGACGGAGTGAAGCTCTACTACGAGGAGACCGGTGCCGGCGCGCCGATCGTGTTCGTCCACGAGTTCGCCGCCGACCATCGCTCGTGGGAGATGCAGATGCGCCATTTCGGCCAGCGCTATCGCTGCGTCACCTATGGCGCCCGCGGCTATCCGCCCTCCGACGTGCCGGAGAAGCCCGAGAGCTACTCGCAGAACCGCGCCACCGATGACATCCTGGCGGTGATGGACCATCTCGGCATCGACAAGGCCCATGTCGTCGGGCTGTCGATGGGCGGCTTCGCCACGCTGCATTTCGGCTTGCGCCATCCCGCCCGGGCACGCTCCCTCGTGGTCGCCGGCGTGGGTTATGGCGCCGAGCGCGAGCAGCAGGCGAGATTCCGCAGCGAGGTCGAGGCGGTCGCGGGCTCGCTCAAGTCCGAGGGCATGGCGAAATTCGCCGAGAAATATGCCTATGGCCCGACACGGGTGCAGTTCGAGAACAAGGATCCGCGCGGCTTCGCCCAGTTCAAGAAGGAGCTCGGCGAGCACTCGGCCCTGGGGTCCGCCAACACCCAGGTCGGCGTGCAGGGCCAGCGGCCCTCGCTCTACGACCTGGTCGACAGGATGAACGCGCTCACGGTGCCGACCCTGATCCTGACCGGCGACGAGGACTGGCCCTGCCTGACCCCCGCCGTGCTGATGAAGCGCGAGATCCCGTCTGCCGCTCTCGCCGTGATGCCAAACTGCGGCCACACCATCAACCTCGAGGACCCCGACCAGTTCAACCGCATTGTCGGCGACTTCATCGTCCAGGTCGAAGCCGGCCGCTGGCCCAGGCGCGACCCGCGCGCGATGACCAGCTCGATAACTGGCATGCGGTAGCCATTCGTCCCCCTCCGCCGAGGACGGCCCGATGGCGGGAGACGTGCCGGAGGGTGCACCGAGAAGGCATCGGGAATGGTATGCCCGAGCCGTCCACAGTACCTTGCGGGGCATGGAGGATCGAATGGCGACGCGTGCAGGGGCTGCGGTTGCGGCCACGTTGGCGGTGCTGGCCGCGGGCGCGTGCACGACCACAGGACAGGGCGGCGGCTTCGCCGGTTCCGGGCTGCAGGCGGCCGTGCCGCCGCCCGGCATGACGCCGGATCAGGGGGCCGCCTACTGCTCCACGCTCGCCCAGACTTACGCCGAGTATGTCGGATCGGTTCCCGGCTGGCTCGGCGGCAACTTCTCGGGTGGCGAGGCGGCTGACCTCGGCGCCCGGGTCGCCATTGCCCAGTGCCAGGACGGCAACTATGCCGGCGGCATCCTGACCCTGCAGCAGAAGCTCAGGGATGCGCGAGTCGCCGTGCCGCCGCCACCCGTCTGACGGCCGGCAGCCGCCAGCCTGACGGCAAAGAAAAACCCCGGGCGGCGAGGCCACCCGGGGTGAGCTGGAACTGTGAGCGGTTCGGGCTGGCTAGAAGCCCAGCGGCTGGGTCAGGCGAACCCACTTGCCACCCTTGACCTGCGCCAGAAACGAGGAGCTCGCGCCCTGACGGATATTGGGGCCGAAACTGACCTCGGGCCCATTGAAGATGTCCTTGTAACCCTTGATCGCTTCCATGCCCTTGACGAAGCTGTCGAGCGTCAGATCCTTGCCGGCGTTCTTCAGGCCCTGGAAGGTGAGGTCGGCGGCGACATAGCCGTAAACCGCGCCGATATTGGGATCGACGTTGAACTTCTTCTTGTAGTTCTCGACGAAGGTCTTGACCGAGGCGACGCCGCTGTCGACGTAGGGCATCTCGGTGAGGCCCATGCCGTAGAAGCCTTCCATGCCCTGTGCCGCACCCACGACCAAGTCATAGACCGCGGCGGAGCCGAGGAAGTCGACGTCTGTCCAGCCCGCCTTGCGAGCCGTCGTGTAGGGCACGATCGAATCGCGGACGATGGTGCCCATGACGATCAGGTCGCAACCGGCCGAGCGCAGCTTGCCGATCGGCGCGGTGAAGTCCTGGTCGGTCGGCTTGTGCGCCGTGGTCTCGACGAGCTTGATGCCGAGCTTCTTGGTCTGCTGCTCGGCGCCCTCCAGGACCTCCTTGCCGAAGTCGGTGTCCTGGTACATCACGCAGACGGCCTTCTTGCCCTTGGTCTTGACGAAGTAGTCGATGCCGGAGCGGACCTGGTCGACGTAGGAGGCGGCGCCATAGAACTTCAGCCGCTCGTAGGGCTCGTACATCGAGCGCGCGGCTGACAGCGGGAAAAGATTGGGAACGCCGACCGAGAACTGCTCCTTGAAGCAGGCATTGTTCATCGGCGTGCCGAGCGGTGCCACGAAGGCGAAAACCTTGTCGCGGTTGATCAGCTTGTTGCACGCCTGGACCGCCTTGGGCACCTGGTAGGCCTGGTCCTCGATGATCACCCGGACCTTGCGTCCATTGACGCCGCCCGCCTCGTTGATCTCGTCGAAGCGCATCTTCACGGCGTTCGACGACGACACGCCGTAGGTGGCGGCGACGCCCGACAGGTCGGTGTGCATGCCGAACACCACTTCCGTCGCGGTGACTCCGCGCGTCTGCGCGGCGGCCGGCAGCGCGCCGAGCGAGGCGGCGGCCGCCGCGATCGCCAGAGACTTGATGACAGTCGATTTGCTCATGTGCTTCTTCCTCCCATGCCGATGACGGTCCTCTCGGAATTCCGTCCTGTGGTCACTATAATTGCTCAGACGGCCTCGGCATACATGCCGTCGATCATCGCTTTGTACTTCTCGTTCACGAACTTGCGCTTGAGCTTCATGGTCGGCGTTACCTCGTCGTCCTCGGCGCCGAGCTGCTGCTCGATCAGCCGGAACTTCTTGATCGTCTCGACGCGCGCGAAGTTCTGGTTCACGCGCTCGATCTCGGCCCAGATCAGGTCGTTGACCTCGCGGGCCCGGCATAGCGAGGCGAAGTCGGTGAAGGGGACGTTGCTGTCCTGGGCATGCTTGGCGACGCTGTCGTAGTCGATCATGATCAGGCAGGTCAGGAACTTGCGCTTGTCGCCGACCACCACTGCATCCGAGATGTAGGGCGAGAACTTGAGCTGGTTCTCGATCTCCGACGGGGTGATGTTCTTGCCGCCGGCGGTGATGATGATGTCCTTCATGCGATCGGTGATCTTGAGGTAGCCTTCGTTGTCCATGGTGCCGACGTCGCCCGTGTGCAGCCAGCCGTCGCGCAGGGTTTCCGCGGTCTTCTCCGGCTGGTTCAGGTAGCCCATGAAGATGTGCGGGCCCTTCAGCAGGATCTCGCCCTCCGGCGAGATCTTCGTCTCGGTGCGCGGAGCGGAGACGCCGACGGTACCGAGCTTGATGCGGTCGGGCATGCCGGTGGCCAGGCCGCAATTCTCGGTCTGGCCGTAGACCTCGCGCATGTCGACGCCGAGCGCGCGGTACCACTTGATCAGGTCGGGGGCGATCGGGGCCGCGCCGGTGCCGGCGAAGCGCACCCGGTGCATGCCGATGGCGCGCTTGATGTTGTCCAGCACCAGGAAGTCGGCGACGCGATGCGCCGCCTTCAGGGCCGCCGACGGGCGATCGCCGGCCAGCTCGGTCTCGGCGACCTTGAGCCCGACGCCTATCGCCCAGCGGTACGCGGTGCGGCCGAGCCAGGTCGCCTCCTTCATGCGGATGGCGATGCCGGAGTAGAAGCGCTCCCAGATGCGCGGCACCGCGAAGAAGCTGGTCGGCGCCACCTCGCGAATGTTCTCCGGCACCGTCTCGACGCTCTCGGCGAAGTTGGCGATGGCTCCTGAGCGCAGCGGCAGGAAGGCGGTGAAGGTGCGCTCGGCGACGTGGCAGAGCGGCAGGAAGGCGAGTTGCTCGTCGTCGGTGCCGAGCGGAATAAAGGCGTCGGCGTTGGAGATCTGGAAGATCACGTTGCGATGCGACAGCATCGCCCCCTTGGGCGGGCCGGTGGTGCCGGAGGTGTAGACCAGCAACGCCAGCTCCTCGGCCTTCGATCCGGCGATCAGCTTCTCCCACAGGCCCGGGCTCGCCGCTTCGTGCGCCCGGCCGAGCGCCAGCAGCTCGTCGAACGGCATCACCATGGGATCCTTGAAGTCGGCCAGGCCTTCCATGTCGAGGACGAACACCTTGGCGATGGTCGGGCAGCGCTCGCGGATGTCGATGAACTTGTCGAGCTGCTCCTCGTTCTCGACGAACAGGAAGCGCGAGCGGCTGTCGTTCACGATGTACTCGACCTGCTTGGCAGCATCGGTCGGGTAGATACCGTTGGAGACGCCGCCGGCGCCCATCGTGCCCATGTCGACATAGAGCCATTCGGGCACGGTCTCGGCCAGGATCGACACCACGTCGCCGCGCTGCAGGCCGAGCTTGACCAGGCCCATGCCGACGGCGCGGGCGCGCTCGCCGTAATCCCGCCAGCTCGTGGCGCGCCAGATGCCGAGCTCCTTCTCGCGAAACGCGGTGCGTCCGTCGCGCGCCTTCACCTGGTGCCAGAACAGCTTGGGAATCGTGTCGCAGCCTTCGACCTCGATCCGGTCGCTCCCACCCGCCAGCGTCCTGTTGCCTGCCAACCCGTCCATCGTCTCGCCTCCCGGCGGCCTCGACCGCCGTTCCGGTTATCTCCAGGTCTTGCGCTTCTTCCAGCGTCGCTTGCCGCGCGCGCCCTGTTCCTTGATGCCGAGATAGAATTCCTTGATGTCTTCCTTCTGCAGCAGCCGGGCGCAGGTGTCGGCCATCACGATGCGGCCGACCTCGAGCACGTAGCCGAAATCGGCGGTCTGCAGCGCCATGTTGGCGTTCTGCTCGACCAGCAGGATGGTGACGCCGCGTTCGCGGTTGATGCGCACGACGATCTCGAAGATCTCCTTCACCAGCTTGGGCGACAGGCCGAGCGACGGCTCGTCGAGCAGCATCAGGCGCGGCCGCGCCATCAGGGCGCGGCTGATCGCCAGCATCTGCTGCTCGCCGCCAGACAGCGAGCCGGCGCGCTGGTCGGCGCGCTCGCGCAGCACGGGGAAGTAGCCGAACACGTCCTCGAGGTCCTTGGCGACGCCGTCCGGATCCTTGCGGGTGAAGGCGCCCATGCGCAGGTTCTCGCGCACGCTCAGGAACGGGAAGACCTCGCGGCCTTCCGGCACGTGGCTGACGCCGAGACGCATCACCTTGTCGGGATCGACGCCGCGGACGTCGCGGCCTTCGAACAGCACGCTGCCCTTCTGCGCGTCCATGACGCCGGAGATGGTCTTCAGAACCGTGGTCTTGCCGGCGCCGTTGGCGCCCAGGATGGTGACGATGCCGCCTTTCTGCACCTCGAACGAGACGCCGCGGATCGCCATGATCGGCCCGTAATAGGTCTCGATGTTGGTGACCTTGAGGAGAGGATCGGCTGCCGAGGCGGTCATCTCACCCTCCGAGGTACGCACGGACCACCTCGGGATGCGACTGCACCTCGCCCGGCGTTCCGGTGGTGATGGGCCGGCCGTAGTTCAGCGCCATGACCCGGTCGGAAACCGCCGAGACCAGGCTCATGTCGTGCTCGACCATCAGCACGGTGATGCCGAGCAGGTCGCGGATGTCCTGGATCCAGAACGCCATGTCGTCGGTCTCCTCGACGTTGAGGCCTGAGGACGGCTCGTCGAGCAGCAGCAGCTTGGGGTCGGTGCAGAGCGCGCGTGCCAGCTCCGTCACCTTGCGCACGCCGTAGGGCAGGTTGACGATGAAGCTGTCGCGGTACTGCTGGAGGTCGAGGAACTCAATAACCTTCTCGACCGCCTCGCGATGCTCGAGCTCCATGCGCCGCACCGACGGCAGGAACAACAACTCGGAGAAGAAGCCCGATCGCTTGTGCGCATGGCGCGCCAGCAGCAGGTTCTGCAGCAGCGTCGCGTGCTCGAACAGCTCGATGTTCTGGAAGGTGCGTGCGATGCCGAGCGCAGCGATGCGGTGCGGCGGAACGTTGGTGATGTCGGTGCCGTTGAAGACCAGCTTGCCGCCGGTCGGCTCGTAGATACGGCTCACCAGGTTGAAGATCGTGGTCTTGCCGGCGCCGTTCGGGCCGATGATGGTGAAGACCTCGCCCTGCTCGACGTCGAAGCTCACGCCGTCGACAGCCTTGATGCCGCCGAAGTTGATCGACAGGCTGTCCGCCTGGAAGATGCTCATCGCAGGCGCTCCGACCGCATGTAGGTTCGCTGCCGCTTGAAGGTCGCGCGCTTGTACATCGGGAAGGTCGAGAAGAAGACCCGGATCTTGATCCATCGCCCATACATGCCGAGCGGCTCGAGCAGGATCACCAGCACCAGGATCAGGCCGAAGATGCCGGCCTCGACGCCGGGCTTCTTGAGGAAGTTGCCGACCGCATCGCCCAGCATGCCGATGATGCCGATGCCGGTCGCCTGGGCCGCGTCCGCCATGCTGGCCGGGATCGAATCGCGCAGGATGGCGATGACCGGCGGCAACAGGGCGACGAAGATCGCTCCGAATACCGCGCCGTGCAGCGAGCCCAGGCCGCCCACGATCACCAGCAGCAGAAACTGAATCGACAGCAGGATGGTGAAGATGTCGGGCGCCAGGTAGGCGATCTTGTGGGCGAACAACGCGCCGGCGAGGCCCATCAGCGCCGCCGAGTAGGCGAAGGCGATGGACTTGTAGATGGCCAGGTTGACGCCCATGGACTGGGCGGCAATCTCGCTGTCGCGAATGGCAACCCAGGCGCGACCGGTCGGCGAGCGCAGCAGGTTGCGGGTCAGCCACAGCGCCAGCACCAGGAAGAACAGGCAAAGATAGTAGAATGCCCGATCGTCGGCGAACGAGACGCCGAGAATGACGGGCTTGTCGACCGGCATGCCGGCGAAGCCGTGGGTCACGTATTCCCAGCGGCTGAACACCTCCTGGATGATCACGGAGAAGGCGAGCGTGGCGATGGCGAGGTAAATGCCGGTCATGCGCAGCGCCGGCAGGCCGACGATGATGCCGGACGCCGTGGTGATCAGGACGGCGAGGACCACCGACGGTATCCACGGGATGCCGTTCTTCAGGAAAAAGGCATGGGCGTAGGCGCCGATGCCGAGGAACGCGGCATGGCCCAGCGACACCAGGCCAGTGTAGCCGACCAGCACCATCAGGGAGAGGCCGCACAAGGCGTAAATGAACACCCAGGTCGTCTCACCGACGTAGTACTCGGACATCAGGAAGGGGAGGGCGATCACCACCAGGCCGAGCAGGCCGTACCAGGAGGCGTCGACCCGATCGCGAAAGATCTGGATGTCCTGCGCGTAGGAAGTCTTGAAAACGAAACGCATCGTCCGGACCTAAACTTTCTTGCGCGCCAGGGTGCCGAACAGGCCCTGCGGGCGGACGATCAGCATGATCAGGAGCACGATGTAGGGCGCCGTGTCCTTGAAGCCCTCCGGCAGGGTGGCGCCGGCATAGAGTTCGATCAGGCCGATGATGATGCCGCCCAGCAAGGCGCCGGGGATGGAGCCGAAGCCGCCCAGCACGGCCGCGGCGAAGGCCTTCAAAGCCACGGCGAGGCCCATGTTGATGTCGATCAGGGTCACCGGCGCCAGCAGGATGCCGGCAGCAGCCGCCACGCCGGCCGAGATCGCCCAGATCATGGAGAAGATCAGCTTCACTGGGATGCCCATGTAGTAGGCAGCGAGCTGGTTCTGCGAGGTCGCCTGCATGGCGACCCCGATCCGGGTGTGGTTGAAGAAGGCGTAGAGCACACCGCACAGGATCAGAGTACCGGCGACGATCGACAGGTATTGGTGGCTGAGGGTCACCCCGCCGACCTGCCACACGCCGCTGAACGGCGTCGGCAGGGTATAGATCTCGGAGCCCCAGGTGACGCTGGCGAAGGTCCGGAACATGGCGCCCAGCCCGATCGTCAGCATGACGATGGCGAATTGTGGCTGCCCGATCACCTTGCGCAGGACCGTGGCGTCGAGCAGGGCGCCGAAGGCGCCGACCGTCACCACCGAGATCGCAAAGGCGAGCCAGTAGTCGAGGCCCCACCAGATGACCGCCATGTAGGCGACGAAAGCGCCGAGCATGAGCAGATCGCCCTGGGCGAAGTTGACCAGCTCGGTTGCCTTGTAGATCAGCACGAAGCCGAGAGCGACCAGGCCATAGATGCAGCCGACCGCCAACCCGTTGAGGGTGAGTTGTAAAAAAGTAACCAGTTTCCTACCCCGCCACCAAGCGCTCTGATGTCGCCTTGAACTGCGACCAATATGAACGGCTGTTCAGCGCTGTCAACGCGCTAGAGCGATTTCCCGGAAAGTGTAACAACGCCGGTGAGGAGTGCCCGATGTCCGTAGCCGATCCAGTGAAAGTACCGCTGCCGGAAGGCGTGCCGGCAAGCCCGTTCTACAAGGAGGAGCATCGGGTCTTCCGCCACACCGTCCGGCGCTTCGTCGAGCGCGAGATCATGCCTCACGTCGATCAGTGGGACGAGGCCGAGGAGTTCCCGCGCGAGCTCTACGGGAAAGCGTCCGCTGCCGGCCTGCTGCAGCTCGGCTTTCCCGAGGAATACGGCGGCGTGCCGACCGATCCCTTCTTCGGCATCATCAAGGCCGAGGAGATGGCGCGGCACGGCAGCGGCGGGCTGAACGCCAGCCTGAACAGCCATACGATAGGCTCGCCGCCGATCGCCGCGCTGGGGCCGGAATGGATGAAGCGCAAGGTGCTGCCGGAGGTCCTGGCCGGCGAGAAGATCAGTGCCCTCGCCATCACCGAGCCGTCGGGCGGTTCCGATGTCGCGAACCTCAAGACCACGGCGCGGCGCGATGGCGACCACTACGTCGTCAACGGCTCGAAGATGTTCATCACCTCCGGCATGCGGGCCGACTACTACACCGTGGCGGTACGCACCGGCGGCCCCGGGGCGGGCGGCGTGTCGCTGCTGCTGATCGAGCGCGACCGCGAAGGCTTCGCGCGCACCAAGCTCAAGAAGATGGGCTGGTGGGCGTCCGACACCGCGCAGCTCTTCTTCGACAATGTGCGCGTGCCGGTCGACAACCTGATCGGCCAGGAGAACAAGGGCTTCATCGGCGTCATGTTGAACTTCAACCAGGAGAGGCTCGGCATGTCGGCCGGCGCCTGCGGCTATGCCAAGGTCTGCCTGGACGAGGCGATCGCCTATGCCCGGGAGCGCCACACCTTCGGCCGGCCGCTGATCGCCAACCAGGTCGTGCGCCATCGCCTGGTCGACATGGCCATGCGCATCAACGCCGTGAGGTCGACCCTCGAGCTGCTGGCCTGGCGGGTCGGGCAGGGCGAGAAGCCGGTGGCCGAGATCTGCATGCTGAAGAACCTCGCAACCTCGACCATGGAGTTCTGCGCCAACGAGGCGATGCAGGTGTTCGGCGGCGCGGGCTACCTGCGCGGCGCCAAGGTCGAGCGCATCTACCGCGAGACCAAGGTGATGTCGATCGGGGGCGGCTCGGTCGAGATCATGAAGGATCTCGCGGCGCGGCAGATGGGGCTTTAGGAAGGGTGCCATGAAACCGCCCCTCACGACTCGCGAGGAACGCCTCGCCTTCTTCCAGCAATGGTTCTCCGACACCATCCCGCACAGCCGGGCCCTGGGAATCAGGATCGTCGATGCGCGCCGCGGCTTCGCCGCCATGCGCCTCGAGTGGCGCCCGGATCTGGTCGGCAATCCCGAGACCGGCGTGCTCGCGGGCGGGCCGCTGACGGCCCTGCTCGACGGCTGTTGCGGCATGGCCGTCGCCACCATGCTGAAGGAGCCCAAGCCCTTCGCGACGCTCGATCTGCGCATCGACTACGTGAAGCCGGCGACGCCGGGACAAGCGGTGATCGCCGAGGCCGAGTGCTACCGCGTCACCCATTCGGTCGCCTTCACCCGTGCCTTTGCCCATCACGGCGACGCCAAGGACCCGATCGCCGCCGCCGCCGGCACCTTCATGCTGGGAACCAAGGGCGAGGTCATCCGGCCGCAGACCGTCGGCGCGGAGGCGAAGCTGTGAGCACCCTGCTCGAGCGCCTCGCCGAGGTCCGCAAGTCGGGCGAGGTCGGCCGTCTTGCCGAGGCAATTCCCTACGCCCGCTGGATGCGCATCGCGCCGGAGAACGGCACCGGCGAGCTGCTGACCCGCATGCGCTACCACGACGACCTGATCGGCAACACGTTCCTGCCGGCGATCCATGGCGGCACGCTCGGCGCCATGCTGGAGATGACGGCAATCTTCCATCTCCTGTGGGAGACCGAGACCGAGACGGTGCCCAAGATCGTCAACATCACCGTCGACTACCTGCGCTCGGCCCGGCCTGCCGACGTCATCGCCTCGGCCAAGGTGACCAAGCAAGGCCGGCGCATGGTCAACGTCTTCGCCGAGGCCTGGCAGGACGACCGCTCCAAGCCGGTCGCCACGGCGAATGCGCATTTCCTCGTCATCTCCCCCGAGGACGCGCCGCCGTCGCTGTAGCTCATACCCCTCCCCCGCAATCGGGGGAGGTGTCCCGTCATACGGGCCTTCGCCGCGCCGAAGCGGCTTCGGCCGCGCAGGCGGGACGGAGGGGGGAAAGCCCCAAACGAGATCCATGAAATCCCGACGTCGGAACTTCAGAAATCTCGACTGCGGCCTTCCCCCTCCGGCCCTGCGGGCCACCTCCCCCGATTACGGGGGAGGAACACGAGATGCGGCGCAGCCCGCCCGCATGGGTGACCTGCGCGCCGACTTGGCCCATGAAATCGCCAGCCGCTTGCAGTAAACACGGGCCACTATGGATTACGACTCGCTGAGGAACCCGGACGACAGCGTCGTGCGCGACGGGGCGGGCTTCGAGGCTTACGCCCGTCCGGGCGACCTCATCGATTCGGGACACGCCCGAGTTCGAGCGCACGCCACGCAGGTCGCCGGCCAGGGCAGCGACCGCGAGAAGGCGCTGCGGCTGTACTACGCCGTGCGCGACGGGCTGCGCTACGATCCCTACAACACGCCGATGAAGCGCGACGCCTATCGGGCGAGCGTCACGCTCGCCGCAGGGCATGGATATTGCGTGAACAAGGCAGGGCTGATGGCGGCGCTTTGCCGTGCCGTCGGCATCCCGGCGCGTGTCGGCTACGCCGACGTGCGCAATCACATGACCACCAAGCGGCTCTCCGACCTGATGGGCAGCGACGTCTTCTACTACCACGGCTACACCGAGGTGTGGCTCGAACGTCGCTGGGTGAAGGCGACGCCGGCCTTCAACAGGGAGCTGACGGAGCGTTTCGGCCTGAAGCCGCTGGAATGGGACGGGATCGAGGACTCGATCTACCACCCGTTCGATCTCGGTGGCCGGCGTCACATGGAGTATCTCGCCTATCGCGGCGTGTTCGCCGACATCCCGTTCGACGAAATCCGCGACGCGTTCCGTCACTACTATCCCAGGATGACGCGAGCCCAGGAAGCAATGCCGCTGGGCGGCGATTTCGGCGCCGAGGGGGCGCTGGAAGCCTCCCGGAAGTGACCATCGTTCCGCGCTCGGCCGGCTACGTTGCCCTCCTGGTGGCGTTGGGCAGCTTCGGCCCCCTTACCATGAGCATCTACACGCCTGTCATGCCGTCCGTCGGCGTCGACCTCGACGCGGGTTCGGACAGCGTGAAGCTCACGCTCACCACCTACATGCTGGGCTTCGCCGTCGGTCAGCTGTTCTACGGCCCCCTGAGCGATAGATACGGGCGGCGGCCCATCCTGATCGTGGGCGTGCTGTTCTTCACCGTGACGACCTTCGCCTGCTCCTTCGCGCCGTCGATCGGCGGCCTGATCGGCCTGCGCATCCTGCAGGGACTGGGCGCGGCGTCGGGGTCGGTCCTCGGCCGGGCGCTGACGCGCGATGCCTACAGCTTCCGCGAGATGCCACTGGTGATGAGCTGGATCTCGCTCTCCATGAATATTGCGCCGTCGCTCGCGCCGACGCTGGGCGGGTTCCTGGGCGAGGCGTTCGGCTGGCGCGCCACCTTCTGGTTCGTCGGCGGCTTCGCGCTGATCTTGCTGGTCGTGGTAGCGCTCGGCCTCGGCGAGACCAACCGCCATCGCGGCGCGACGATCGATTTCAGGAGCCTGCTGCGCGGCTCGGGCGAGATGCTGCGCGATCGCCACTTCCTCGGCTACGTCCTGCCGATGGGATTCGCCTTCGCGATCAATTTCGGCATGCTCGCGGGCACCCCCTTCATCCTGCAGGAACGGCTGGGCTTCTCGCCGCAGGAGTTCGGCCTGATCGTGCTCATATCGGTCGGCGGCTTCACGGCAGGGACCTTCCTCAACAACCGGCTGATCGGTCGCGTCGCGCCGACGTCCATCATGCTGTGGGGTGGCTGGTTCCATGTCGTCGCCCTCACGGCAATGGGGGCGCTGTCGCTGGCGGGCTTCGAGACATGGTGGGCCATCGTCGGCCCCCACATGGTGCTGAGCTTCGGCTCGGGCTTCCTCGTGCCGACCAGCAGCGCCGGGGCGGTCGGAATGTTCCCCAGGCTCGCCGGAACGGCCGCGTCGTGGGTCGGTCTGGCGCAGATGGGAATGGGCGCCCTGGGCACCATCGCCGTTGCCGGGCTTGCCATGGCCGGCAGTGGGTACATCGCCATGCCGCTGGTGGTCGGTCTGCTGCCGTTCGCGCTGCTCACGGTGCTCAGTGCCCGTCTCCTGCGGGCACCGCGCACGACGGCGATCGAGCCGCACGACTGAGGCGGGTTTCGCCGCGCAAAGCGCGCCGCCGATCGGTGGCGCGACGAGGCTTCCCGGCGGCGAGGGACCTGGGCTACATGCAGGTCAGGACATCACGACGGGAGAAGCGCACATGGCCGACATGCTGAAGGGTAAGGTCGTACTGGTTACCGGTGCGGGTGGCGGCATCGGCCGCGAGATGGCGCTGCTGGCCGCCAGGGAAGGCGCCAGCGTGGTGGTCAACGATCTCGGCGGTGCCGTCGACGGCGAGGGCTCGGGCAGCGCGACGCCGGCGCAGAAGGTGTGCGACGAGATCAAGGCGGCCGGCGGCAAGGCCGTGCCAAATCCCGATAGCGTGACCGATCCGGCTGGCGCCGAGCGCATGATCAAGACGGCGATCGAGAATTTCGGCCGCATCGACGGCGTCATCAACAATGCCGGCATCCTGCGCGACCGCATCTTCCACCGCATGAGCCATGTCGACTGGAAAATGGTGATCGACGTCCATCTGAACGGCGCCTTCAACGTCAGCCGCGCGGCCGCCAATCACTTCAAGGAGCAGAAGTCGGGCGCCTTCGTGCACTTCACCTCGACGTCGGGTTTGGTCGGCAATTTCGGCCAGGCCAATTACTCGGCGGCCAAGATGGGCATCGTCGGCCTGTCGCGCTCGATCGCGCTCGACATGGCGGCCTTCAACGTCCGCTCGAACTGCATCTCGCCGTTCGCCTGGACCCGCATGATCGGCACGATCCCCGCCGACACCGACGCGCAGAAGGCCCGGCTGGAGCGCTCCAAGCGGATGACGCCGGCCAAGATCGCCCCGATGGCGGTGTTCCTGCTGAGCGATGCCGCCGAGGGCGTCACCTCGCAGATCTTCGGCGTGCGCATGAACGAGATCATGCTGTTCAACGCCAACCGCCCGGTTCGCTCGGTACACAATTCGGAGGGCTGGACGCTCGAGTCGATCGCCGAGCAGGCCGTCCCGTCGATGAAGCCCTACTTCACCGACATGAAGCGCTCGCCCGAGTACTTCACCTGGGATCCGATCTGAGTCTCCGGGGCTAGGCGCTACCTTTTCGGTACTCCTCCCCAGCTTTGCTGCTACGGAGTGGACACATCTCGACTCCCTCCGCCGTAGGACAGGCTATCGAGCGTGCACGTCCTCCCTGCGCGCAGCGCGGGGAGGTGCCCCCGAAGGGGGCGGAGGGGTCGAGAGCGACACACGCTTTGCCAAAGCGCTCATCATCGTGACGACACTGATCGGCGACTCATTCCGAGGCCCTTGGCTCATGACCCCTCCGCCCCCTTCGGGGGCACCTCCCCGCGCTGCGCGCAGGGAGGACAGCTTGATTGGCAGCTTCGCTGGGGCAGCGCTTACGGCGCAACAGCCCTCATCGCAGCGTCGGCTGCCAGCCTGCGGCGAGCCTGTCGCCGCGGGCGGCAGCCGCCAGGGCGGCCACGGCGAACGCCTCGAAATCGCGCGCTACCTGCCGGTCGGCGAACAGGGCGTTCGCCGCCGCGAGGCTTGCCTGCCGCAGAGCTTCGCGGCGCGCTGCATCGCCTCCAAGTGCGAGGGCGAGCGGCGCGTAGTCTGCGAGCGTCGGGGCAATCGGCGGATCGGGGATGCCCATCTGTCGGTAGGCCGCGGCGACGATGCGTCCGCGCATGAAACGGCCAGGCCAGGTGACGATGGGCGTGCCGAAGGTCATGGCTTCGTAGAGCGTGTTGCCGCTGCCGAAATGCGGCGGATCGAGAAGGACGTCGAAGTTCGCCAGCAGGGCCATGAAGCGATCGGTCGAGACGCGCGGCAGGAAATGGACGCGGCGCACCAGCGAGGGATGTCTCTCCGCCCAGCGGCGGCGCAGCAGGTCGCTCCAGTTGGGATCGATTCCTTCCAGCGCGACGATGTGGCCGTCGGGGTCGCCGTTGGCGATCTCCTCCAGCACCGCGTCGAAATCGGGATGGAACTTGTACAGGCTTTGCGGGCACCCATAGAGCGTGCCGCCGACGGGAAGACCCAGCTCCCGCCGGCTCGGGATCGCTGCCGGAACCGTCGGCCGTTCGTAGAAGCAGGGCAGGCGATTCAGCCGGACAAGACGCTCGCTGTAGTGCAGGTCGGCGTCCGGCGGTTCCATTTCCCGGGACGAAAGGAAGTAATCCAGCGTGTCCAGTCCGCTGGTCATGGGGTGTCCCCAGCTCACGGCCTGGACCGGCGCGAGACGGGCAAAGGAGAGAAAGTAGCTGTCCCGGCTCATGCCGATGTCGGGATAGAGGAGAATGTCGAGATGCTGGCCGGCGATGGCCTGCTGGCCGGCGACGAGGGATGGGTGCAGCGGCAGCGACCTGTCCGCGAGGGCGTCCATCTCATCGGCGACGGCATCCTTCCCGACCGGGGATGTATGGATCAGCGTGATGTCGAACCGCGTTCGATCGAGAATGCCGAGCAGCCCGCGATAGAGCTTGCCGATCGTGTGGTTGCGGAAGTAGCTGGACGCGAGACCCAGGCGGATGCGGCGCCCCTCCGGTGCGGCCCAGTTCCTGACATGGGGTGCCTCGAAGCCGAGCGCGGGACACTTGGCGCGGTAGAGCCGGGCCATCGCTTCCATCGTCGGGCGATCGTCGACGTCATGGTAGGCGAGATAGAACGTGAAGCCGGTGTCGACGGTGCTTGGCTGAGAGAGCGCACCGGGATGGTGCATCAGCTCCTCGATGCTGGCCCGATAGCGCCTCCGCTGGTCGGCAATGCCCTCGGCGGCGGGGAGGATGACCGGCAGCGAAAGCCGCGCCAGGCACGCCAGCTCGAACGAGCCCGGCGCGAGGGCCGCGGCGCGCTCGAAGCTCGCCACCGCCTCGGCCAGATTGCCGCGATTGCGCATCGTTATGCCGCGATTGCGATGTGTCGTCGCGTTGCCCGGCTCGAGCGCGAGGGCGCGATCGAAGCTCAGCACCGCTTCCGCGAACCTGCCCTGATTCCTGAGCGTGGTGGCCCGGCCGCCGTGGGCCGGGGCGTGGTTCGGGGCGAGAGCCAGGGCGCGATCGAACTCGGCGAGGGCGGCGGCGTGGTTGCCGAGGACATTGTGCACGTTACCGCGACCGCAGCAGGCTTCGACAAATCCAGGCTTCAGCGCGATGGCCCGGTCGAAACTCGCCAGCGCTTCCTCGTACCGGCCCAGCGCGTGCAGGGCGCTGCCGCGGTTGTTGTGCGCCTCCGCGAGGTCCGGCATGAGGGCAATCGCGCGCTCGAAGCTCGCCAGCGCCTCCCCGGTCCTTGCCCGCGCCAGCAGGATGATGCCGCGATCGCTGTAGGCCGGCGCCAGGCTCGGGTTGAGCTGCAGTGCGCGGTCGTAGGCCTCCAGCGCCTCGTCGAGCCTGCCGCGGACGTGCAGAGCGGTCGCCCGGCTGGCATGGGCTTCCGGGAAGTCCGGCCGAAGGGCGATTGCGCGATCATGGCTCGCCACGGCCTCGTCCGGCCTGCCCAGTGCCATGAGGGCGCTGCCCCGTCTGACGAAGGTCTCGGGCAGGGCGGGGTTGAGGGCAAGGGCGCGATCGTAGCTTGTCACGGCCTCGCCGTGCCGGCCGAAGGCCTGAAGCACCATCCCGAGGCCGTGATGCGCCTCGACGAGGTCAGACTTGAGGTCGAGCGCCCGGCGATAGCTCGCCTCCGCCTCGTCGAGGCGCCCGAGATTCCGGGCCGCCAACCCCAGATGCAGATGGTAGTAGGGCTGCCCGCCGTTGACGGCGATGGCCTGCCGGATCAGCTCCGCCGCCGTGTCGTGGCGGCCCGACTGGCCGGCCAGCATGCCGAGCAGGTGAAGCGCGTCACCGTGATGCGGATCGAGCTCGAGGACCTGCCGGTACAGGCGTTCGGCCTCCGCCAGGCGCCCTGCCCGGTGATGCGCCAGGGCCTGACCGAGCATCGCTGCGGCACCGCGATCGGGCGCGGCAGGCAACCCGACTTGCGCTGGTTGTTGCTGGCGATCCATTCGATGCGTGCTCTTTCGCTCGGCCCTCGACGAGGTTGGGCAGCCGTGTCAAATCGTGGAGCAGCCCATCCCTAGCATACACTGGAGTTTCCTGGCCGATGCCAACGCAACGCGAGAACGAACCGAATATCGATCCCCAGGAAGTGCTCGAAGGCATCGTCGAATGGATCAGCATCGAGAGCCCGAGCCACGACGGCAAAGCGGTCAACGTCATGGTCGACAAGGTCGAGGGCCAGTTCCGCGACCTCGGGCTGAAGCTCGAGCGCATCCCCGGACGTGACGGGTTCGGCGACATCCTCGAGGCCAGGACGCCGTGGGGCGAGGGCCGGGGCATCCTGGTGCTGGCCCATCTCGATACCGTCCATCCGATCGGCAGCATCGAGAAGGAGCTCAAGGTCCGCCAGGAAGGCGACAGCGTGTTCGGTCCCGGCATCTACGACATGAAGGCCGGCGGCTACATTGCGTACTACGCGTTGCGCCACCTGATCCGCCAGGGCAAGCGCCCGAAGCTGCCGGTCACCTTCCTGTTCATTCCCGAGGAGGAGGTCGGCAGCCCGACCTCGCGCGCGCGCATCGAGGAGGCGGCCAGGGGACACAAGTACGCGCTGGTCATGGAGCCGGGGCGCGACGGCGACCGCGTCGTGACCTCGCGCAAGGGCGTCGGCAGGTTCGTCATCACCGTGAAGGGGCGCGCCTCGCATGCCGGCGTGCGCCACGAGGACGGCCGCAGCGCCATCCTCGAGATGGCACGCCAGATCCTGCGCATCGAGAGCTGGACCGATTACGCGCGCGGCATCACCGTCAATGTCGGCCTGGTCAACGGCGGCACCGGCGTCAACGTCGTCTCGGCCGAGTGCACGGCCGAGATCGATCTGCGCGTTCCCGATCCGCGCAGCGCCGAGGAGATGACCCACCGCTTCCTCGGCATCGAGCCGATCGGCGCCGACGTCGAGGTCAGGGTCGAAGGCGGCATGAACCGGCCGCCTTATCAGAAGGACGCCGGCATCACCGACCTGTTCACCAAGGCGCAGGCGATCTACCGTGAGATCGGCAAGGAGCTTCTCGACGTGCCCCTGACCGGTGGCGGCAGCGACGGCAACTTCACCGCGGCACTCGGCATCCCGACGCTCGACGGCCTCGGCGCCGACGGCAAGGGCGCTCACGCCGCCTACGAGCAGATCTACTTCTCCTCGCTCCAGCCGCGCACCTACCTCTGCGCCCGCCTGCTGGAGACGCTGGAGTAGCTTCAGCCTCCTCCCCAAGCTTCGCTTGGGGAGGTGTCGGCGTCTCACGCCGACGGAGGGGTCATGAGCCACGAGGCTCTGGCCCATGACCCCTCCGTCGCCGTAAGACGGCGACACCTCCCCAGCTTCGCTAAGCGAAGCTGGGGAGGTGAAACGATATCAATACCCCGCGGTGAACCGCTTGCGCAGGTGCCTGGGCTTCTCGATCTCGTCGACGATAGCGACGGCGAAATCCTCGCGGCTGATGCGGCTCTCGCCCTTGGCGTCCTCGATCAGGGTGTCGAGGGCGAGGCGGAACTTGCCGGTTCGCTTGCCGGGGCCGATCGAGGCGGGCGGCGAGATCGCTGTCCAGTCGTAGTCGTCGATCTTGCGGATCTCCTCGTAGGCCTGCAGCGCCGGCAATGACGTCGGCGGTTGCACGCCCTTCTCGGCCATCACGTCGTAGTGCCGGCGGCCGTCGCTGCGCAGCAGGCTGCCGGCGCCGATCACGAACAGCGCCCGCTTGACGCCCGACCGGCGGATCGTGTCGATGACCCGCCGCACGTCGTTCTCGTTCCACTTCACCGAGACCACGACGACGTCGTGGCCCTTCAGGACCTGCGCCAGGGCCGGCGCGTCGGTCGTGCTGGCGGCGCGGATTGTCATGCCGGGACGCGACACGAGCTTGCGCGGATCGCGGGTGAGCGCCGTCACCGGATGCTTGCGCGCGAGCGCCTCGTCGAGGATGCGGCTGCCGATATTGCCGCTGGCACCGATCAGCACGATGTTGGTCACGGAGCTGCTCCTTTCATGAGGTCCTGCAGGGCCTCGACCGTCGCGGCGGGCGCCTCCTGCGGCACGTTGTGGCCGATGCCCGGCAGCAGGCGCCGCTCGTAGGGACCACTGAAATGGGCTCCCTGCCGATCGGTCGCCGGCGCCGGCCCGACGCCGTCGTGACCGCCATGCAGATTGATCGTCGGCACGCCGATCTTCGGCTGCCGGGCAAGTCGCGCCTCGATGCCGAGCAGGGCCGGATCGCCTGCCGCATAACCGTAGCGGTGGCGATAGGACTGGATCACCACGTCGACGAAATCGGGGTTGTCGAACGAGACGGCACTCCGCTCGAAGGTCGCATCGTCGAACTGCCATTCGGGCGACCAAAGCCGCCACAGCAGACGGCAGACGTCGCGGCGGTCCTTGGTCAGCCCCGCGCGGCCGCGCTCGGTGTGGAAGTAGTACTGGTACCAGAAGCGATGCTCCTGGGCGGCCGAGGCCGGCTCCCCGGAAACGGCGATGTTCTGGATGTTGTAGCCGGTGCAGCTCACCAGGCAGCGCACGCGCTCGGGCCACAGGGCGGCGACGATGCAGGCCGCGCGCCCACCCCAATCGTAGCCTGCCAGCGCGGCGCGCCGGATGCCGAGCGCATCCATGAGCTGCAGCAGATCGTGGCCGAGGGCGGCCTGCTCACCCGAGCGCGGCGTGTCCGCAGAGAGGAAGCGCGTCGGCCCGTAGCCGCGCAGGTATGGCACCAGCACCCGGTTGCCCGCCTCGGCAAGCGGCGGCGCCACCTCGTCGAAGGCGCGCACGTCGTACGGAAAACCGTGCAGCAGAACGACAGGCGACCCGTCCGTCGGCCCGTGCTCCTCGTAGGCGATCTCCAGGACATCGGTGCGCACGCATTTCGATTTCATGATGCGAGCTTAGCGCGGTGCGTTGACAGAGTCGCGGGTGACGCTCACGCTTTGCGCAAATGGAGGGAACATGGCCCGGTTCGATCGCGTAATTCGTGGCGGCATGGTCGTCGACGGCAGCCGCATGCCGCGCTTCCGGGGCGATATCGGCATCAAGGATGGCCGTATTGCCTGCATCGGCCACATCGGCACCGGCGAGGCCGACGAGACGATCGATGCCGGCGGGCTGATCGTGGCGCCGGGATTCATCGACCTCCACACCCACTACGACGCCCAGTTGTTCTGGGATCCCTACTGCACGCTGTCGAGCTGGCATGGCATCACCTCGGTCGTGATCGGCAATTGCGGCTTCGGCTTCGCGCCCGTGCGGCCGGCCGAGCGAGACCGCGCCATGCTCACCATGACCCGCGTCGAGGCGATCCCGATGGCCTCCATGCAGGCCGGCATGCCGTGGGACTGGGTGACGTTCCCCGAGTTCCTCGACAGCGTCGAGCGGGCACCCAAGGCGGTGAACATCCTGCCCTACATGCCGATCTCGCCGCTCCTGATCTGGGTGATGGGCTTCGAGGCCGCCAAAGCGGGCAAGCTGCCGACTCCGGAGCAGCATGCCGAGATCAGGCGCCTGCTGCATCAGGCCATGGATGCCGGCGCCTGCGGCTGGTCGGCCCAGCGCATGCTGCCGACCGGGCCGGCCGCGGTGCAGCGCGATCATGACGGCTCGGCGATGCCGACCGACGTCATGCACGACGACACCTGCCGCGAGCTCGCCCGCGTGCTCGCCGAGCGCAATGCGGGTTTCGTGCAGATGCTGCTGGTCTCGGGCGACAATGCGCGCGACCAGGCGTTCTACGAGGAGGTGGCCACCCTGAGCGGCCGGCCGGTCATCATGAACGTGGTGCAGGCCTTCGACCACAAGCCGCACATCCATCGCCGCGTTCTCGACTGGCTGCGCAGCTGCCGCGAGCGCGGCATCCGCGTCGTCGGCCAGGGGCTCACCACCGATGCGGGCTTCACCTTCACCTTCGAGGACTGGAACCTGTTCGACGATTCCCAGCCCTGGTGCGACGCCACGACGGGCACGCGGGAGGAACGGCTTGCCAAGCTCGCCGATCCGGCGCGCCGCGCAGCCTTGCGCGACAACCTGCCGATCACGGCGACCGGCCCGTTGCCCCAGATCGCCATCGTCGGGCCCAAGCTCGGCAAGAACAGGAAGTGGCTCGACTATACGCTGGCCCATGCCGCGGAGAAGACGGGCAAGCATCCGGTCGATTTCATGCTCGACATGGCGGTGGAGGAGGATCTCGCGACCGAGTTCTTCGCTGCACCACCCAACGGCAGGATCGACTACCTGAAGGAGCTGGTCGACGATCCCTACGTGCTGTTCGGCGTCTCGGACGGCGGCGCCCACACCAAGTTCCTGACCGCAGGCCGCTACCCGACCGAGACGCTGTGCAAGGTCGTGCGCGACCACAAGATGCTGAGCCTCGAGGACGTGCACTGGCGCCTGTCGGCGCTGCCGGCCGAGGTCGCGGGCTTTCGTGGCCGCGGCGTGCTGAAGGCCGGCGCGCCGGCGGATATCGTGATCTACGATTTCGACGCGCTGCGCGTCCTGCCCGACGAGATCGCCCACGACCTGCCGGGTGGCGAATGGCGCCGCATCCAGCGCGCCCAAGGCTACAAGTACGTGCTGGTCAACGGCGAGGTCACCATCCGCAACGACCGGCCGACCAATTCCTTTTCAGGACAATTGCTGCGCCACGGCGGCTCTTGAGTTCAGATCCGTCCCCCTCGGCCGCTCCACGCAGCGCCCGAGGGGGAGGGGCCGTCTTTCTGACGCCTATGGGAGGTGCCCTGTCATGCGGGAGCGGAAATGTCATGCGCCGGGAGCGTGCCGGTCATGATCGCCAACTTTCCGCTTCTCCTTCCTGGCTTCGCCAAGGCGAAGCTGGGGAGGTGTCGCCGTCTTACGGCGACGGAGGGGTCATAGGCTCGAGACTCGTGGCTCATGCCCTCTCCGTCCGCGTCGGTATGTTGGCCGCGGAGCAGCCAAAAGCCTTCGGACGCGGACACCTCCCCAGCGTCGCTGGGGAGGAGGACGGAAACCTGGCGCCAACCAGCGCGCCCAATGGCGCCGGAGCACGGCAGAAATCAGGGCGCGGAGCAGGGGTGCACGTTCATGTCGGGGCCGAGGTCGTAGGGCGGCGGCACCTGCGAGAGCGACGTGACCTGCTGCGACAATGCCCAGTCGAACGCGCGCTTCGCGCGCGAGCAGAACTCGCGGTCCGTGGGCGCGCGCTGTGCCGTGCGGTTGGCGAACTCGGTCACCACCACGTCGACATTCAGGCGCTTGCGGCCGGCGAGCCCCTGGAGGGCACGGCCGTTGGCGGAAAGGTCGCTCCGGAACTTGTCGAGGAAGTTGCGATACTGCGTCTCGTAGGCACGGGTGCCGTTGGGATTCTGGCACTGCAGCGTGGCGACGTTGAGCTCCATCTGCACCATGCGCGCGCGGAAGATCGCGATGTCCTCGGCATTGTAGCAGATGGCGCGGACGCTGCCCGCCGGCGGCGGCGCGGCGCCAGCCATCTGGTAGTCGGCGGCCGGTGGCCGGCTGGCTGGAGCAGAGGAGCTCGACGACTGCCCCAGCGTGCAAGCACTCACCATCAATAGGCCTGCAACCGCGACAGAAGCCCGCGAAATCGTCCTGATCATCAATAGCACTCCCAACGCATGGCCGGAGACCGCAAGCCGGTACAACAGTTGAAGGCCGCTTTCAAACCCAAATCCCGTGCAGGCTCCCTCCGGTGGGCGGAAACCCCGGGTCTCAGCGCGTGGCCCGCTCCAGGGCCCGGTCGAACATCTCGAGCCCGAGATCGATCTCTTCCGGCGTGATGGTGAGCGGCGGCGCGATGCGGAAGATGCCGAAGCCGCCGCGCACGACGCTGGTCATCATGCCGAGCTCGAGACACTCGCGGGCGACGCGGCGGGCCAGCTCGGGCGCGGGCTTCCTGGTGCGGCGATCGTCGACCAGGTCGAGCCCCAGCAGCAGCCCGCGGCCGCGAACGTCGCCGATGCAATCGTAGCGCTGCTGCAAGGCGCGCAGGCCGGCTTCGAGGCGCAGGCCGAGCGTCCGCGCGCGCTCGGCAAGCCGGTCGCGCAGGATGATCTCGATGACCTTGAGGCCGACCGCCGCGGGCAGCGGGTCGGAGGCGTGCGTCGTGTAGAAGAGAAAGCCGCGCTCCGCCGCGACGTCCTCGATCTCGGCGGTCGTCAGCATGGCTGCCAGCGGCAGCCCGGCGCCCAGCGTCTTCGACAGGGTGAGGTAGTCCGGCACCACGCCGTCGCGCTCGCACGCGAACATGTGGCCGGTGCGGCCGAGCCCTGTCTGCGCCTCGTCGAACACCAGCTGCAGGCCGCGCTCCCGGCATTTGTCGGCCAGCGCGGCGATGTAGCCCTCCGGCGGCTCGAGAACGCCGCCCGAGCTCAGGATCGGTTCGACGATGCAGGCCGCCGGTGCGCCGGTCGATTGCCGGTCGACCAGCTCGAAGCCGAGCTCGAGCTCGGAACGCCAGTCGTAGACGCCGCGCGCGTCGACGAAGCGCGAGCGATAGGCGTCCGGCGCCGGCAGCACGAGCGCGCCGGGGAGGGCGGGCCCATAGCCCTTGCGGCTTGACGAGTAGGTGGCCGACGAGGCGCCGCCGGTGACGCCGTGCCACGACCGGCTCATCGCCACGATCTCGTGGCCGCCGGTCACCAGCTTGGCCATGCGCAGCGCGGCTTCGTTCGACTCGCCTCCGGTGGAGACAAGCAGCACGCGGTCGAGCTTGCCGGGCGAGATCCCGGCAATCAGCGTCGCCAGGTCGACCACGGGACGCGACAGGATGGTCGAGTAGAGATGGTCGAGCTCACCGATCCAATGGCGCGCCACGCCGACGACCTCGGGATGACTATGGCCCAGGATCGAGCTCATCTGCCCGGAGGTGAAATCGAGGATGCTGCGGCCGTCGGCGTCGAAGAAGAAGCTGCCGCGGGCGCGCTCGGCAATGACCGGCGAGAAGGCGCCGCCGTAGCGCACCAGATGGGCGTTCGCCCGGGCCCAGAAGGCCGGATCGTCGTTGGCGCTCATGCCGCCTCCAGCGCGGCGCGCACCAGCGGCAGGCGGTCGTTGCCGAAGAACATCGTCGGGCCGACGAACATCGTCGGGCTGCCGAAGCCGCCGCGCGCCATCAACTCCTCGGTGTTGGCGCGCAGCCGCGCCTTGCACGAATCGGTCTCGATGGCGGCGAAGAAGCGCTGCCGCTCGAGGCCGGCGCGGCTCGCGATGTCGGCCAGCACCTCTTCCCGCGCAATGTCGCGATTTTCGCCCCAGTAGGCCTCGAACGCCGCGGTGGCGTAGGGCACGAGCTTGCCCTCGTCGAGCGCCACGAAGGCGCCGCGCATGCACTTGACGCTGTTCACCGGAAACACGTCGGGTGGAAAGACGATGCGCAGGCCGTAGAGGCTCGCCCAGGCGGCGAGGTCCTTCAGCATGTAGGCCTGCTTCAGCGGGTTGGGGTTGGCACGGCTGTCGTAGACGGTGCGGTTAACGGTGTTGAACACGCCGCCGACCAGGATCGGCTTCCAGGCGATGTCGGCGCCCAGCTCGGCGGCCAGCGGCTGGACCGCATGGAAGGCGAGGTAGGTCCAGGGGCTCGAACAGTCGAAGTAGAAGTCGAGTTGCCGCGCCATTTCGTCTCTCCGATTTCGGTTCGCCTTGTCGATGCCACAGCCCGCCCGTATCTTGCAAATCCATGACGGTACCGGCTGAAAGGCCCAAAAACAGTGCCAATCGGATTGCGCCCAACCGGATAGCAATCGTGGTGCATCAGGAGCATTCCCGGCCCGGGCGGGTCGGCACCCTGCTCGAGAGGCGCGGCTATACCCTCCATCGCCTCTGCCCCAACCTGGGTTGCGAGCTGCCCGACGACATGTCCGACTATGCCGGCGTCGTGATCTTCGGCGGGCCGATGTCGGCCAACGACTGCGGCAGCCTGGCCGGCATCAAATGCGAGCTGGAGTGGATTCCCAGGGTGGTCGAGGCCGGCGTGCCCTATCTCGGCCTGTGCCTCGGCGCCCAACTCCTGACTCGTGCCGCCGGAGGCTGCGTCGCGCCCCATCCCGATGGCAAGGTCGAGGTCGGCTATGCCGAGATCGTGCCGACCGAGGCCGGCCGCGAATGGATCAGCCGCCCGATGAAGGTTTACCAGTGGCATCGCGAGGGCATGTCGATCCCGGCATGCTGCGAGCTGCTGGCGACCAACGAGACCTATCCCGTCCAGGCCTTCCGCTGCGGGCCCAATGCCTTCGGCTTCCAGTTTCATCCCGAGGTTACCCTGGAGATGAAGGATCGTTGGACGAGCGAGCCGGGCGAGAGCCTGCGCCGGCCGGGCGCCCAGCAGCGCGGCGTGCATCTCTCCATGCACCCGCTCTACGACCCGCCGATCGACCGCTGGATCGACGGCTTCCTCGACCGCTGGCTGGCCACCGACACGCGCGTGCATTGAGGCGGCGTGATTTTCGGCCATGCGGGAAGGCCTACCCCGTATTCGGGCCGTGATCGGGAGAGCTGCCGCGTCCAAGGCGTGGCCTGCGACCGTGGGTTAGGCTAGGGTCTTCGCGGTTTCCAATCCGGGGGAGATGCCTTGTGATGTCGGGTGCTCTGATCTTCGTGCTGGCCCTGGTCGTCGTCGCCCTGGTGCTGGTGTTTGCCGGCGTCAAGACGGTGACCCAGGGCAGCAACTGGACCATCGAGCGGTTCGGCCGCTACACCCGAACCCTGCCGCCCGGCCTGCATCTGATCGTGCCGTTCATCGACACGGTCGGCCGCAAGATGAACATGCAGGAGAACGTCCTCGACATTCCCGGCCAGAAGGTCATCACCAAGGACAACGCCACGGTCCAGGTCGACGCCGTCGCCTTCTACCAGGTGGTCGACGCGGCGCGCGCGGCCTACGAGGTGCAGAACCTCCATCTCGCCATCACCAACCTGGCGCTGACCAATATCCGCAGCGTCATGGGCAACATGGCGCTCGACGAGGTCCTGTCGAAGCGCAACGAGATCAACAATACCCTGCTCGCGGTGATCGACCAGGCGACCGGCCCGTGGGGCGTCAAGGTGCTGCGCATCGAGCTCAAGGACATCGCGCCGCCCGACGATCTGGTGGTGGCGATGGGCCGTCAGATGAAGGCCGAGCGCGAGAAGCGCGCCACCATCCTCGAGGCCGAGGGCGTTCGCGAATCGAGCATCCAGCGCGCCGAGGGCGAGAAGCAGTCGGCGATCCTCACTGCCGAAGGCCGGCGCGAAGCCGCCTTCCGCGACGCCGAGGCGCGCGAACGCCTGGCCGAGGCCGAGGCGAAGGCCACCTCCGTGGTCGCCGAGGCAATCGCCGGCAACGGCGTGCAGGCGACCAACTATTTCCTCGGCACCAAGTACGTCGAGGCGCTGTCGCGCATGGGCGCCGCCAACAACTCCAAGGTGTTCTTCCTGCCGGTCGAGGCGGCCGGCGTCATGGCCTCGATCGCGGGCATCGGGGAACTCGCCAAGGAAGCCCAGGCGCGCGCCGCCGGCGACACGAGCCGGCCGCGCGGGTCGGTTCCCACGGCGGGTTGAGGCGCCGACATGGGCTTCAAGGTGATCTTCTGGCATTGGTGGGCGGTGGCGGCGGCGCTGCTCGTGCTCGAAATGCTGCTGCCCGGCGTCGTCTTCATGTTCCTGGCGATCGGCGCGGTCGCCTCCGGCCTTGCCGTGCTGGTGGTCTCGGACCTGTCGATCGAGCTGCAGCTGACGATGTTCGCGGTCGTCTCCGTGGCGTCGGCCGTCGTCCTGCGTCCCTTCCTGCGGCGGCTGGGCCACGGCCGGCCAGCCGACCGGACGCTCAATGCCCGGGGCGACAGCCTGGTCGGCCGCACGTTCGTGCTCGATGCACCGATCCTGGGCGGGCAGGGCCGGGTCAAGCTGGGCGACGGCAGCTGGGCGGTCACCGGCCCCGACATGGCGGCTGGCAGCCGGGTTCGCGTCACCGAGGTCCAGGGCACCGAGCTCAGGGTCGAGCCGGCGCCGTAGGGGCGCTATCCGCCGATGACCTTCTTGGCGATCATGCAGTGGATGCCTTTGTTGCCGTCGACCGTCTGGGTCACGTGCAGGTCGGCCTGCAGGCTGCACAGCATGTAGGCGTCGGCGGCCGACAGGCCGGTCCTGGCGGTGATCAGGCGGATCATGTCGCGCAGCGCTTCCTTGGCGGCATCGTCGAGATCCGGGTCGAAGCCGTGCGTCATCCAGTGCGTCGCCGTCTCGGCGCGCGGGTTGACCAGCTTCATGTCCTTGCGCACGGTGAAGCGGAAGGTGCCGGCGAGCGACGTCTCCAGCGCCGTCAAATTGACCTCGCCGTCGCCCTGCACGCCGTGGCCGTCGCCGGTCGAGAACAGGCCGCCTTCGGCGAACACCGGCAGGTAGACCGTCGTCCCGACCTGGAAGTGCTTGTTGTCGATGTTGCCGCCGAAGGCGCGCGGCTCGACCGAGCTGCACTGGCCCCATTCCGGCGGCGGCGCCACGCCCATGATGCCGAAGAACGGCTTGAGCTCGATCTCCAGCCCCCACGGCATGGTGCAGACACCGCGGTTGGAATCGATCGGGATGTGGGTCAGGCGATGGAACGGAAAGTCCTCGGGCAGGGTGCCGGCATGCGGCCGCTGGACGTTCCAGCCCCAGTTGGTGCGGAACTTGATGTCGAGCACCTCGACGGCCAGCACGTCGCCGCGCTCGGCGCCCTCGACGTGGACCGGCCCGGTGAGGATGTGGCGGCCGAGATGCGGTTTGAGCCTGGACAGTATCTCACGGTGCTCGGGCAGCACGTTGAACGGCTCGCCGGGCAGGATCTCGGCCGATCCCGATACGCAGTGGATGGTGGCGATGTCGCCCGACTTTATGCTGAGCGACGGCTTCAGCTGGCTGTCGAAGTAGCCCCAGTGGCAGGTCTCGGGCGATGAATGCAGCTCGTACGTGGCCATGGCGGTCCCCCCCCTTCGCGTGGCTTGAAGCACGGACCGTGCCTCGAAATCCATCCCTGATGCTATAGGCAGGTCATGAACTATCGCCATGGCTACCACGCCGGCAACTTTGCCGATGTCCTGAAGCACGTGGCGTTGTGCGAGCTGCTGCGCCTGCTGACGGCAAAGGACAAGAAGCTGTTCGTGCTCGACACCCATGCCGGGGCGGGCGGCTACGACCTCGGCGGCGACCTGGCGCGACGCACTGGCGAGGCCGAGGTTGGTATCCGCCGTCTCGCCGCGGCGCCGCGCCCCGGCATGCCGGCGGCCGTGGCGCGCTACCTGGCGGCGGTCGCGGCCTACGATCGCAAGTTCGGAACTGCCACCGAGGGGCTGCGTCGCTATCCCGGCTCGCCGCGCCTGGTGCGGGCGGCGCTGCGGCCGGGCGACCGGTTCGTGGCGTGCGAGCTGCACCCGGCCGAAGCCCTGGCCCTCAAGCGCGAGTTTGCCGGCGACCGTGCCGTCGAGGTGCGCCAGGCCGACGGCTACAAGGCGCTGAAGGCGCTGATGCCGCCGGTCGAGCGGCGCGGCCTGGTCCTGATCGATCCGCCCTTCGAGGCGGCGGACGAGTTCGAGCGGCTGCTGCGTGCCTTGCGCCAGGCGGTGCAGCGCTTTGCCACGGGCTGCTATGCCCTGTGGTTCCCGATCAAGGACGCCGTGGCGGCGTCCTTCGTCGAGATGCTGGGGATCTTCGAGCCGCTGCGCCTCACCCTCGACATGGGGGATCACGGGGCAGGCAGGCTCTCGGCCTGCGGCCTCGCCGTCGTCAATCCGCCGTGGCGCTTCGAGGAGGCCATGCGCGAGGCACTGCCGTGGATCGCGGCCCGGCTCGGGCCGGGCGTCAGGGCGGCCGTCGAAGGCGGGCGAGCCGCTTGATCACCTCTTGCGGCCGTTCTTCTTGCCCTTCTTGCCCTTGCCGCTGTTGGGCTCGCCCTGATCGGGCTCACCCGGGGTCCATCCCCACATCTCGTGAGCCGCCTCGGCGATTGCCGGATCGAGCGGCAGCGGCTCGATGGCGACGCCTTTTCCGACGTGCCTGGCGACGATACGCAGGCCTTCGAGCCGGGCCTGCTGCTTGTCGTCGGTAGCGATGACGTGCCACGGCGCATGGTCGGTGTCGGTCCGATTCAGCATGTCGCGGTAGGCTTCGAGATAGGCCTTGCGCTTGGCGATGTTGCGAAAATCCTCGAGCCCGATCTTGTAGTGCTTGTGCGGGTCGTTCAGCCGGTCGATCATGCGACGCCGCTGCTCGTCGGCGCTGACATGGACCATGAGCTTGACGATGTGCACGCCGTCGTCGACGAGCAGGCGCTCGAACTCGTTGATCTCGCGATAGGCGCGCTTCCACGCGTCCTTGTCGCACAGCCCCTCGATGCGCTCCACCAGGACGCGACCATACCAGGTGCGGTCGAAGATCGCCCAGTTGCCCGGGGCCGGCAGCCGGTTCCAGAAGCGCCAGAGATAGTGTCGGCCCTGCTCCTCGGCCGTTGGTGCGCCAATCCGCCAGACATGCGTCGATTTGGGCTCGAGGCCGGCCACCAGCCGCTCGATCAGGCCGCCCTTGCCGGCGGCATCCCAGCCGTCGATGCCGATGATGACGCGCCCGCCCGCCCGCAAATGGATGGTCTGCAGGTCGAGCAGGCGGTGCTGCAGCTCGTCCAGCTCGCGCTCATAGCTCTCGTCGTCGATCGGATGGTCGACCAGCTCGATGTCGTCCAGGATCGGCCACTTTCCCATGCGTTCCTCCAGGGGCGATGGTGCCAGCGTCGGGAAAGCGAGGCAACGCGGCTGGGGAATTGACAGCGCCAGCCGCCGCGACGACTAATCCCGCGATGGCCGACGCCGAACCAACCATCCGCTTCACCACACGCGGCGGGCAATCCGTGGTCGAGGTCGGCGGGGCCTGGACCGTGTTCAGCCTGCGTGGCTTCCGCAAGAAGGCGGGGAAGGCTCTGAAGTCTGCCGGCGCCGGCGGAGCGGCCTCCCTGGTCGATGCCAGCGCGGTGCAGCGGCTCGACACCGCCGGCGCCCTCGAGATCCTGCAGCTCACCGGCGATGGCCCGCAGGCCAAGGTCCAGGCGGCCGACAAGGCCCACGCCGACTTGTTCGAGGTGGTGCAGCGGAACATGTGCGCGGCGGCGCCCGAGCGCCAGGTCAACTGGTTCGGACACTGGCTCGAGGAGGTCGGCCGCAACGTCGTCGAGATCTATCACCAGCTCGTCAATTTGTGCGCCTTCTTCGGCGAGATTCTCGTGGTCTTTCTGGAGGCCTGCCTGCAGCCGCGGCGCTTCCGTTTCAGCGCCGTGGTCCGCCAGATGTACGAGGTCTGGGTTCGCGCCCTGGTGATCGTGGGTGTGCTGACCTTCCTGATCGGCGTCGTGATCGCCTACCAGGGAGTCCAGCAGCTGCGCCAGTTCGGCGCCGAGACGTTCACCGTGGAGGCGGTCGGCATCGGCATGTTCCGCGAGCTCGGCGTGCTGCTGACGGCGATCATCGTCGCCGGCCGTTCCGGCAGCGCCTTCACCGCCCAGATCGGCACCATGCAGGTCAACCAGGAGGTCGACGCCATGCGCACGATCGGGCTCAACCCGATCGAATGGCTGGTCCTGCCGCGCATCACGGCGCTGGTGATCGCGATGCCGCTGCTGACCTTCTGGGGCGACATGACGGGCGTGCTGGGCGGCGCGGTCGCCTGCACGATCTACCTCGATTTCACCTTCGTGCAGTTCTACGAGAGGCTGCGCGACATGGTCGGTCCCTGGCATTTCTACATCGGCATGATCAAGGCGCCGGTGTTCGGGGCGGTCATCGCCATCATCGGCTGCTTCGAGGGCCTGCAGGTCCGCGGCAGTGCCGAGAGCGTCGGCAATCTCACCACCAAGTCCGTGGTCGAGGCGATCTTCTCGGTGATCGTGCTCGATGCGATCTTCTCGATCATCTTCCTGCTGGCCAACGTCTGATGCCGGAGGCCGTCACCCACGCGGAAAGACCGCCGGCGCCGGAAGGCGGCCAGATCGTCGACCACCGGGACGGCCGCGATGTCGTGCTGCGCCTGCGCGGCGTGCGCACCCAGTTCGGCCCCAAGATCATCCACGATCATCTCGATTTCGACGTATTTCGTGGCGAGATTGTCGGCCTTGTCGGCGGATCGGGGACCGGCAAATCGGTTCTGCTGCGCACCATCATCGGCCTCAACCAGGCGAGCCAGGGCACCATCGAGATGCTGGGCGTCGACACCAACACCCTGCACGGCGAGGCCCTGCGCCGGATGCAGGCGCGAACCGGCGTGCAGTTCCAGGACGGCGCGCTGTTCTCGTCGCTGAGCGTGGCCGAGAACATCATCGTGCCGATCCGCGAGCATGCCGGTCTCGACGAGGAGCTGATGCGCGAGATCGCCGCGCTCAAGATCGCCCTGGTCGGCCTGCCGGCCGATGCCTCGGACAAGCATCCGTCGGAACTCTCCGGCGGCATGCGCAAGCGCGCCAGCCTGGCGCGGGCGCTGGCGCTGGATCCGGAGCTGCTGTTCCTCGACGAGCCGACGGCCGGGCTGGATCCGATCGGCGCCGCCCACTACGACGAGCTGGTCAAGGGGCTGAGCCGCAGCCTCGGGCTGACCGTCCTGATGGTGACTCACGATCTCGACAGCCTGAATGCCATCTGCGATCGAATTGCCGTCCTGCTCGACAAGCGCGTGGTGGTCGGTACGATGCGGGAATTGTTGACCTACGATCATCCCTGGGTCCGGGAGTATTTCCATGGGCCGCGCGGGCGCGCGGCGGCCCGGCAGGAGTAGAGACGGCGTCGCATGGACAGAAAATCGCCCTATGTGCTGGTCGGCGCGGCCATGATCCTGTTCATCGCCTCGATCGCGGGCTTCGTCGTGTGGAAGCTGCGGGCAGGCGATCGGACGGCCTACGCCTACTACGACATCCTTTTCTCGGGCGAGGTCCAGGGCCTCACCAACGACTCGCCGGTGTTCTATCGCGGCCTGCGGGTCGGGCGCGTCACCAACATCGGGTTGACCTCGCGGACCGAGGTCCAGCGCGGCACCGAGCGACAGCGTACGGTCGAGAAGATCGAGGTGACGGTCGCGGTCGACTGGAACATCGACATCCGCGAGCGCTCCTATGCGGTGTTCGAGAAGCCGTTCATCGCCGGCTCTCCCTTCATCCAGATCGTCGGCCGCCTCGATGTCGACCAGGTCAAGCCCAAGAAGAAGCTCGGCGAGAAGCCCTACCCGGAGATCCGCGAAGGCGCCTCGTTCCTGCAGGCGACTACGACGTCGGCGCAGGAGCTGCTCGCCAAGGCCAACACGACGGTGGACAAGCTGAACGAGCTGCTGAGCGCCGACAACATCGCGATGGTCACCGAGACCCTGACCAGCATCTCGACGGTGGCAGGGGCCATTGCCAAGCAGGAACCCGCCATTCAGTCGACCCTGGCGGAGCTGCCCGTCACCATCGCCGAGCTGCGCAAGACCTTCGACAAGGTGAACGGGCTCACCGAATCGCTCGGCCAGATCGCGCTCGAGCTCGGCCCGCAGGACGACGCCACCAGGCAGGCGCTGGCCGACAAGGTGCCGGGCGAGATCCGCAAGACCTTCGACAAGATCAATGCGCTGACCGAATCGCTCGGGCAGATCGTGCTCGAGCTCGGTCCACAGGACGACGCGACCAAGAAGGCGCTGGCCGGCAAGGCGCCGGGCGAGATTCGCAAGGTGGTCGCCGAGGCGCGGGCGGCCTTTGCCAGCATCGATTCCGCCGCCGCACAGCTCGGCAAGCTGGTGGCCGAGAACAAGGGGCCGATCAGGCAGTTCTCCCAGAGCGGCCTGACCGAGCTCTCGCTCACCATCCGCGAGCTGCGCCAACTCACCGCCAACTTGAACGTCATCGCTACCCGGCTCGAGCGCGACCCGGCCGGCTTCGTGTTCAGCGGCAAGCAGGGATATACGCCGAAATGATCCTCCGCCTGGCCGTCGCAGCGATGGCCGCCGCTTCGCTTGCCGCCTGCCAGCTGATCGATGCCGCGACCGAGCCGACCGACCTCTACACGGTAACGCCCAAGAGCACCTTCGACCCGGACCTGCCAGCGGTCTACTGGCAGCTCGCCGTCGAGGTGCCGGCCGCCGCCGCCAGCCTCAACACCGGCCGCATGGCGATCGCCATGACGCCGACCTCGATCGACTACTACGCCAAGGTGGCGTGGACCGACCGGGCGCCGCTGATGGTGCAGACCCGGATCGTCGATTCCTTCGAGGCCACCCGCAAGATCGTGGCGGTGGCGCGCGAGTCGATCGAGCTGCGCGCGAACTACGTGCTGCAGCCCGACCTGCGCAATTTCGAGGCGATGTACTATTACGGCCCCCAGCCGATCGTGCGGGTTCGCATCATCGCCAAGCTGGTTCGCATGCCCGACCGGCAGATCATCGGCGTCGCCTCGTTCGAGCGCTGCGTGCGGGCGCGTGCCGACAAGGTGCCCAAGGTGGTCGAGGCCTTCGACCAGGCGCTGGGCAGCGTCATGAAGCGCCTCGTGTCCTGGACGCTGCGCACGCCGCCGCCGCGTCCCCCCGAGGAGTCGGCCGGCTACGACATCGCGCGTTACCGCAACCCGGCCAACGCGGTGAACGACAGCGAAGGCTGCCCGCGCGGCAACAACGCCGAAGGCGTGCCGCTGGCGGACGAGTAGCGAGGCTATCCCTTCACCATCGACCAGGCGAGGTCGGCCAGGGCACGGGCGCGGTTGCCGTACAGGGTGGCGGTCTCGGAGGAGGCGTTGCCGTCGAGGCCGCGCTTGTAGACGCCCTGGACGATGGCGGCGAGGCGGAACAGCGAGAAGGCGAGATAGAAGCTCCACGACGGCACCTCGGCCCGGCCGGTGCGGCGCGCATAGGCGGCGAGATACTCCTGCTCGGTCGGAATGCCGAACGCCCGCAGGTCGACCCCGGCATAGCCGCCGGAGGCACCGAAGCCCTCGCCGAAATGATACATCATGCAATTGTAGCCGAGGTCGGCCAGCGGGTGGCCGAGCGTGCTGAGCTCCCAGTCGAGCACGGCGATGATGCGCGGCTCGGTGGGATGCACGATGGTGTTGCCGAGCCGATAGTCGCCGTGGTTGATGCGCGTCTCGTCGCCCGGCGGAACATTGGCGGGCAGCCAGGCCTTCAGGGCTTCCATCGAGTCGATATGATCGGTTCGCGAAAGATCGTACTGGCTCGACCAGCGATTGATCTGGCGCTCGATATACTGGCCCTCGCGCCCGAAATCGCCGAGACCGACGGCGCGATAATCGACGTTGTGGATGCGGGCGAGCACGTCGTTCATCGAATCGAATATCTTGCCGCGGTCGGCAGGGGATATTCCCGGCATCGTCGCGTCGCCGAGAATGCGCCCCGGCAGGAACTCCATCAGATAGAAGTCGGTGCCGATCACCGATTGGTCACGGCACAGCGCGTACGGCCTGGGCACCGGTACATTACTAATCAGTCAGTAATATAGGCTACATAAGGAGCCTGGAAGAACGACTTGACGAGAGCGGGATTGCGCTGAATGGCCAGCATGTCGGCCTCGATGTTGTCCTGGAGCGATTGGCCTTTGGCGA